>Ga0209606_1000098_pt1 | contig 146531 bp, 118 predicted proteins | sample AD_UKC057_MetaG_FD_184412 | JGI IMG/M metagenome (GOLD analysis project Ga0209606, IMG submission 184412) | Active sludge microbial communities of municipal wastewater-treating anaerobic digesters from USA - AD_UKC057_MetaG (SPAdes) (version 2) | ecosystem: Engineered > Bioreactor > Anaerobic...
CCAGTCGACCTCCTGTCTCCTTACGCTTCCATAGCGGAGACAGCATTGACGACACTTCGACGGAGACGGAGACTACGAAAGAGAAAACCCTAACTTTCTGACTGGTACTATAAATGGGGGCAGATCAATCTGATACAAAACGACTGCTGAGCATTTCCTTGTAAGCTTTCTTGAACTCGTATTCAAATGTTTTGAGCACATCGCTGTAAATCCAATCAATATCTTCAGATTCAAGACTATCGGTTGTTATTAAAACACATTCTTTAATCAAATCAGCTCTTGCTGTAATCATATCCTTGAGTGCTGTTTTTTGAGCTTCTAGAATCTTGCCATACATTATTCCTGATTTGCGAATGCCTCTAGTTGCCATTTCATGCTCAATGCGATTGAAGATCTCTTGCTTGCTAGATTGGATATTATCAGCAATTTTAGCATACTTAAGGTTTATGTGTTCGATTATATCCTTCTTTTGTTCTCCAGAAAGCATTTTATGACTCCATAAAACCTATAAAATTAGGGTTTTAACTATAACATCAATATAGAAATAAATCATTTCATTTGCGCAATATCTACAATAAGCAAAGATTATTGAAATTATAGTTCTATGAGATTGTTGAAGTAAAGGAAATAATATGGACAGTGATAAAAAAATAGAAAATAGGATAATTAAGACACCCACCTATTTATTGTGTTGTATCTGCTGAGCGGCGAAAAGCGGGCACAGGCAGCCGCAAAGGTCGTGTTGCAAGTCCTCGTTTTTCGCAATTGGCGGCGGGAATCGGCGTTCCCGCCCTACACGGGAGCCGGGAATGAATTCCCGGCAAAAGCAAAGCGACAATGAATTGTGACGCTCCAAAGTTCCACATGATATTTGGCTGATCTTCTCATCGTTGCCAAGGTCACCTTGGCAACGAACGACTAAACGAGAGCGGAGAAAGCAGAGCTTTCTGACTATCCGTTCCCAAGGAGACCTTGGCAACGATGAGTGTCGCCTGTTTATGATGTTGTATTCGCGGAGCGGCGAAAAGCGGGCACAGGCATCGCTATGACGCGCGCTGCCAGTCCCCGATATTCGCACGGAGCGCTCCCACAAAGGTGATGAGGGTGTCGACCGTATTTGTATTGTTATGTAGGGGCGCAGTTTCCGCGCCTGATAACGGGGGCAATTTGGGGCGGGGAAACCCCGCCCCTACCGCAAAAAAGCGCCTTTCGAACGACTAAACGAGAGCGGAGAAAGCAGAGCTTTCTGACTATCCGTTGCCAAGGAGACCTTGGCAACGATGAGTGTCGCTTGTTTATGATGTTGAAATAGCGGAGCGGCGAAAAGCGGGCACAGGCAGCCGCAGAGGCTGCGTTGCCAGTCCCGTTTTTCAATATGGCGTGCGTCAACAAAGCAAGTTTAGGGGCGGCGACTTGGAGCTTGTATCTTTTTTCAACAGCATCATTGTCTCTAGTTTTCTAGTTAAGAATTGATATAAACGCGCGCGATGCGCATTTTAGCGGAACTATGCTGTGGCGGAAGTTTCTTTTTTATGTCTTTTCAACTTGAATCCGAATTCGCGTTCAATATCAGTCGCGCCTTTTTTTATGTGAGCTATGCGCTCTTCGGGCGTCATGTTGTTGAGTTCCTCGGACAGTTTTTCTCTGATGACTCTGATTTCAGCCATCGCTTTCGGCTCATTCATCTGTGTCATAATCAATCACCTCTTCGGGGGTGCAAATCTCATTAGGTCTGTATCCCCTGATTTGATTCAACGCGTTAACGAGTATTTTTGTTTTCCGCTTAACAATATGTCGCATGTTCCAACTCACAAGCACATCGATATCATTCACGGTGGCGACAGAAAGGTGGCTGATATCCGCTGACTGTTTTTCTGTTAGAAGACCGTTCTCAAGATAATACTGAACAAGATTTGCGACTTCAGCATCCTCATCGAGCGCCACAGGCGAATATTTTACAATCTTATCAACAAGTTTCTTTCGTTTTAGATCGCTTGCGTTATTAATTTCCCTCAAGACGATATCGGAAATAAATATGGAATATTCGCCCTGTTCTATCTCGGAAAACAGCTTCTCCGTAGCCTCTTTTTTATAGGGCGCGTCGTCCGCGAAAAGAAAGTTCCAGACAGAAGTTTCAAGGTATAGTCTGAGTTTTTTCAAATCCTTCTCCTTGCCGCAAAAAACGTTGCGCCAGTCCATGAAAACGGAAACCGTAGAGTTCTTTGAGCTTATTCTTAATGAGTTGCAGAAGTTCTGTCTGTGTCATTGTCCGCCACCCGCTTGCCGCAGGTATTTATTTATATGATAACACATCTTCGCGCGACCGTCACAGAATCGTATCTTTCCGGATATGGCATCCTGCTTAAAGGGCGCGGTTTCCGCGCCTGATAACGGGGGCAATTAGGGGCGGGGAAACCCCGCACCTATTTTCAAGAGCGGAAGTAATTATCTGGCGGCTTTATCGTATATGGATAAGTAATTTGCTTCGTTCAGGGAATCTTGTCCCAATTCTGCGAGGATAGTTTCGATGGCGGTTCCTTTGACGGCCAGATATTGTCTAAGATATTTCTCCGCCGAGTCAAATTTATTAAGCTTGAAACTCACATAGGACATCAGCAGCAAAGCTTCGGAATGCGAGGGATTGGTTGACAGCAATTCATCAAGAATCGTCACGGCGTTGTCATGTTTGTCCTGCATAGAAAGGACGGCGGCTAAGTTGAAAGCGGCAAGCTGGGATTTCGGGTCTAAGTGGCGCGCTTCGAGAAGCTGCCTGCGGGCGTCTTCAAGCCGCAACAGTCTGCGATAGGATATTCCGAGGTAAAGACGGTATTCGAAGGAGTCCGGGAATTGTTCCGCAAGGGCGGAGTATCCTGCGGCGGCGGCCTTATAATCGCCCAACAGCAAAAAGCATCTGGCAGCCATAGCCTTTGAGGGCGCGTGGTTGGGAGCGAGCCACAGCGAGCGTCGGAACTGCTCCAGCGCTTCGACATGCCTGCCTTTCTTGAACTGTATGCTCCCGATTCTGAAATATACCGGGGCGTAATTGGGCTGTATGTCGCGGGCCTTGAAAAAAGTCCAAAGAGCGTCGTCCGATTTGCCTGCGTCATTCAGCGACGCCGCATAATGAAAAATTAGCTCTTCGTCATAAGGAGAGGCTTCGATGGCGCGCCGGGCATGGAGTTCGGCTTCGTCGAAATCGAGATTGTTCGAGGCTTCCACGCTTTTTCGAAACGAGACATCGGCGAATGTTTGGGGAACATATATCATCAGGCACGCGCATAGGAATATCAGCGCGGCGAGCGGAAGCCCGTATCTGGACGCCGCTGAAGGGTTTGCATTATGGTTGCGCGACACGGAAGCGCCGCTTGACCTCAGTACCGACACGCAACCGGCGAACGCCGCGAGCGGAAACCACTCCAAAGGACTGTATATTACGGACTGAAAAGCCATGCCCCTGAAAAGGATTCCGGCGGCGGCGGAGCAAAGGGCGGCGGCAATGATTTTGTCTTCGACGCAAAGCTCGCTGCGAGCGCGGATGTTTTTTGCCGAAACGCGGAAGAAAGAAAACACGAAAAAGAGCAGGGCGGCAAGACCGATGAATCCTGACTGCGCGGCCATCTGAATGTAATCGTTATAAATGTGCGAAACATAAATAAAATCCAAATCGCTGTTTCTGGCGAGCGAGTCTTTAGTGTAAAGAGGGAGAAAGATTTTAAGGTTGCCGGCTCCGACGCCCAAGAGCGGGTTGTCCAAAGCCATTTCCGCGCCGCCGCGCCACATGACCAAGCGCGGTTTGCCTTCGCCGGACGCGAATGACAAGGAGCTTTGCGCCCTGTGAACGATGTTCGAGCCGCGCGGAGAATATTTGTATGTGTAAGCGGCAAAAAGCGCTCCCACCAGAGCAATCGCGACGGCAAGCTTGATGAGCGCGCGAAAACGTTTTCTGTCGATAATCAACAAGCAGACGAGCAGAGCGGCGAAAGCTGCGATGCCCGCAAGCCAAGCGCTGCGGCTGTAGCTTATCAGCAGGCATATAAGAAGCATAAGGCAGCTTGCGCTCCAGAACAGCTTTGCCCGACTTCTTTCCTCCAATATCATGAGGACGACCGCGAAAACGAAGTTCCACAGGATATATCCGCCCAGAATGTTCGGGTCGTCGAACATTCCGGCCACCCTCACGCCCCAGTCAACGTACAAGTAAGGAAGAATCCTTATGTATTGAAGGAGAGCTATTATAGACATGAGAACGGCGGCGACCACCGAAACGGACATCAGCGTTTTAATCTGCCTTGAATCGCGGATGATTGCGGCCGTTGATATGAACATCAAAGAAAAACCGATAAACAGCATGATGTCCTTTAGGGCCAGATAACGGTTTGCCGCCACTGCGAAAGAGGCGGCCGCGACTAAAGTCATAAAAACAATTGAAGCTCCGACAGGGGCGCGCAAAGCGCCCGCTGCGGGCGCTCCGCCTCGGAACATGGAGACAGTCGCAAATAACACGGCGATGCCCGTCATGAAGAACGCTGTCTTTACGCCGTACGGATTATATGCGGCAGGCAGCGCCGCGAACGGGCACAATGCGAACAGCGACATCAAAACGAAACGGCCCGTCTTTGCGCAGCCGTCGGCGTGTTCCGCAATATGATTGTGTTGAGCGTTTTCAGCCATTGTTAATATGTTTTCAGTCGTCTATCAAAAGGCGGAAGACGGTGATGGAGGAGGATTTTCCTTTGACGGCGGCTTCGAGCGGGTCGGAATAGCTGAAGGCGTCTTTGGTTTTTGCGAAGGTGGAGGCGCTGACGAGGATGGGGATGTTGTCTTTGCTGGAAAGGGATTTGATGCGCGCGGCGAGGTTCACGTTGTCGCCGATGACGGTGTATTCCATGCGGCGGACGCTGCCGATGTTGCCTGCGACGGCGGGGCCGGAGTTTATGCCGATGCAGACGTTGAAGGGGGAGCGGCCTTCGCTCTGCCATTTCTCGTTCAGAAGGACGAGTTTCTGTTGCAGTTTGACAGCACAGGAGACGGCTTTCATCTCGCTGTCGGGGTCGGCGAGGGGCGCGCCCCAGAACGCCATGACATTGTCGCCGATGAACTTGTCCAGAGCGCCGTCGTGCTCGAACACGGTGTCTATCGCGGCCGAGAAGAATTCATTGAGGTCGGAAAGGAGTTGTTCCGGGGGCGAGGTTTTCATAAGGAGGCTGAAATTGGTCACTTCGGTGAACATGATGGAGACGTTGCGGAGTTCGCCGCCGGGGTCGATTTTGTCCGGGGTTTTAAGAATTTCCTCGGCGACTGAGCGAGAAAGGTAGGAAGTGAAGGTGTCGCGGATTTTTATTTTTCGCATTTCGTGGTGGACGCGGGAGCGGAGCTTTTCGCCTAGCAGGAGAGTGTTTTCGACGGTCTGTTTGACGGCTTCCAAGAATGTTATGGTCTCTTTGTCGAAGCGCTCCGGGGGAGAGTTGAGGACGGAGATTACGCCTTTCACGGTTCCGGCGTATCCTAGAGGGAAAGCGGCAAGATGGGAGATTGAGGCGAGGCCGCCTTCATGCCCGGTCCACACCATGCGGGAGTCGTGCGCGGGGCTGGCGCTGACGATGAAATGTCGCGTTTCGGCGACCTTGTAGAAAAGATGCCCCGCGGGCAGAGGGGCCGCTCCGGGGTCTCTCCATGGTCTGAGCGCTCCGTCCGGCCCGAAGACATGTATGGCGGTTTCATTCGTCTGGCATCTGTCCGCGAACGCGTTTTCAAGAGTGACAAACAGCTTGTTTTCGTCAATGCTACCGCGCGTCGCGCGTATCAGTTCGTGAATGTATTCGAGCGAGTCGTTGTTTTCCCGCTCCTTGCGGAGTATGTGGGCGAACATGACGGAAAAGATAGCGATGAAAATAACTGCCGTCACGTGGTCCGGGCTGAAGTTTCCGTATTTTGAATATTTTATGATAACGAGCGGGCCTTGCAGAACGCAGATGACAAGCGAGAGCGCGATGGCGCCGGAGCGGCGGAAGTTGAGTCCGGCATAAACGATTGGGACGGCCAGAAGCATGCGAACCCAGCCCAAGCCCCAGTGCTCCCGGTCGAAGTAATGGGCGACCGCCACAATGGCGATGATTGCGACGCTCAGGGCTGCTAAGGTTGCGGTCTTCTTCATGTCAGGCCCGTGATTAAAAGGAGCGCGGCGAGAGCGGAGAAAAGGCATGCCGCCGGGACGGCGCTCCTGAATTTCGAAAAAGTAATGTAAGACGAAAGAATCATAATGACGACGCTGGCGGCAAGCCCGGCGACGGTGGTTCCGAGCGGAGTCTTTGTAGCTATCGCCACGCCCGCGAACGAAGGGGCGCTTAGAAAAACGGACATAAAGGCGAGAGCTATAAGCATGTCGGAAGGCGACGCGCCCCATGATTTCAGTTTGTTCCAGACGGCAAAGAAAAGGCAGAACACCGCAAGATACATCGGGAACACCTGAGCGGTGTTGACTATTAGCCGCCACGGCTCGATTTTAAAATCAAACCCGAAGTTTTTCATTCCCCAAGCCATGTATAGAGCTAGGGCGGCGGCTATTGCCAGTCCGGCGATAGAGTTGACGACAAGCCCTTTGCGGACTAACCCCAGCTTTTCCATCGCGGCAGGGTCGGAGACGGTCCAATAAGCGGGCAGCCACAATCCCAGAGCAAGAACGAAAGCCGCAACCGGGGGGTTGCTGTAGAAAATAGTATTCCATGTCTGGAACAAAACAGTCGCGGCGGCGAGCATAAGCGCTCGTTTTGCAGTCAGGCCTCCCGAAAACAGGAGAGCGCCGCCGAACCCCAGAATGTACAGCGCGCCCACCAGTATGTCCTTCGTCTCGACGGTTATAGCGCCCTTTTCCCAAAAGATGGAAAGAACGCCTGACACGAGGCTGCCGAAGGCCAGAATGATGGACGCTTTGATAATGATAGAATTGGCGAACGCGCCGGGACGGGATTGCTCTCGGAGAGAATCCATAGCCGCGCTTATATCTGCGGCGACGGCCACGCCGTAAGAGGAAGCGTGAACCGCTTCCTGTTTGCGTCGCTCGCGGTTCGCTCCGTTGTCATGTTGCGAGTCGTTCTTCATTTGTTTCCGGTCCGGCTCCTCCGCCTAGATGCTGACTGTCTTGATGAATAAATAGTGAATGACGAAAGCCGCCAGCAGGGGTCTGGTCGTGCGGCAGTAGAAATATGTCATTCCAAGAGCGACTTGGCAGGAGAAGCTCTGCATGATGGAGCCGCCGATGGCTATTTCAAGTTTCATGTCATAACTGAGTATTGAAGGGATCCAGTAAACAAACAAGATAAATATGTTGAGGGCGATAGGCAGAATGATGTTGTAGCGGAACTCCATGAACCTGCGCATCAGGACGCCGTAGAGGATTCCCCAAAGGACGCCGTAATAGAGGGCGCTGGTGGCGGCAAACCAGATATATTTATTCAACGGTAGTACGTCGACGCCCATTTTTCTTATGAACGCCTGACCGATCCAGACGTATGAAATCAGGACTGACGCCGCAAGAGCGGTGAAAACTATTTCCGCTCCCGGTTTGGCCGGCGTGGTGTATCCGAGAGCTTGGAACACAAGCGGGTTTGCCCTGTTGACTTTCGAGAGGCAGAACAAGGACGGAATTATCAAAAACAGAAAATTGTAGGAAAAACCGAGAGGGATAGGGATAGTGGCTGCGGCGAACAGGGCGGCGGAGGAGGAGTACCATAGCCAGCCCGAAACAGGCAGCCCTCCCGCGATGACTATGGCGGCGGGAAACATGTAAACGAGAAAGACGGAGATGAAGAAGATTTCCCTGCGCATTCCCGGCGGGATTATGCTCACCCCCGGAATCAGCATGGCCATTAGGGGGATGAAAGCCAGCAGGCATCTGCGGAAAGCCGGGTCGGCGGTTATCTTGAATTTCTGGAAGCCGGGATAATAACCGGCTCCGGTTGCGAATGGCGCGCTCATGTCCGCTCCAGCGAGAGACTGAAAAGTCTGCCGAATTCAGGCGGCGAATCAGGGATTTCCGTCAGTGCGGATGATAGGTTAGACGCTCCGGCCGCGCTTTCGGAGATTATGGTTTTTTTGTTCAGAGTCCGGGACAGAGACTCCATTTTTACCGCCTTTTCGACTTCCTCGCCCATGATGGTGAAAGTTTTCTTGCGCTCGTCTCCGAGGTTGCCGATAAGCGCCTTGCAGGTGTGGATGGCGATGCCGGAGGAGAGAGGGATCATGGAGCGTCGCGCCCAGTCGGAGTTGAGGGAATCGAGCGCGCGGGACATCTCGGCGGCAGCCTTGACGGCGCGGGCGGCGTGTTCCGGGTCGGGGGCCGGCGCTCCCCAGTACGCGATTATGCAGTCCCCGATGAATTTGTCTATCGTTCCTTTGTTGTCGAAAATGACGTCCACCATCGCGGTGAAGTATTCATTGAGCTGGCTGACAAGATCCTTGGGCGAGACTTTTTCAGAGATGGCCGTGAAGTCCCTGATGTCGGAAACCAGCACGGTCACTTCCTCCCAGCGTCCCTTAAGCAAGCCGGGCCGTTCGAGCACGTAATCGGCTACGGAAGAAGATACGAAGCGGGAAAAAAGCTCCCGCATCTGCTCCTCGCGCAGCTTTTCCTGCTGGCTTTCTTTTTCCTGAAAGATGTTGTGAATGGCGCTTCCGGCGGTCTCAGCGATCGCTTTCGCGATGGACATGTCTTTGTCGGAAAAGTTCTCGTTGTTTTTCTTGTCCATAAGGAGGAAAGAGCCGTAGACGGAACTTTCGAATGAAACGGGGACGACCAGAGCGGATTTGACGTGGGCGGCGCGGGGGCCGACTGACAGGCGTTTGTCGTGTCCGGCGCTGTTGGTGGATATCGGGGCGTTGGCGCGCGCGCACCAGAGCAGAATATTGTCGGGTGTCGGCTCTACGGTTTCCTCGCCGGGAGGGTCTTGGGAGAACACGGAGAACAGAGAGCATTTGCCGGGAGTGATTTCTGCGTCGCGGCAAACAAGGGCGGATCCGCCCGCAGCGTCGGTCAGGATTGCGGCTTCCTCGCATGAGCGCCGGATTATCGACGCTTCGTCCGGCTCGGCCAGAATCCTCATAAAAACCTGCGACAATGTGTCGACGTACCTGCTTGTTTTTCGCGTTTTGCCCACCGTTCCGCCGACGAATATGCCGAAGAAGATATAGAAGAAGAGAATTATAATCGCCGATGACGGGTCGAAATCGTATGTCTGAGAGCGGGCCGCTATGGGGATAATCGGAACGAACATAAAAATATTCAACAAGCTGCTGATTATGCTTCCCGTGTAGCCGAAAGTCGCGCCCGCATGATACAAGGGAACTATCATTAAGAATCTCAAATAGATGTGGCTTTTCCATTCCCCGGAGAATGAAATATAAAAGACAGCGTATGCCGCGAGGAACTCAAAAAAAATCAACCCCCATCTCGCTTTGTCGGATAGGTTAATTCTTTTTTTTGCCGGATTGCCGCCGTCCGGGGTTTGCATAATGTTTTTTCTCAGCCGTTCGATTCTAAACCACGAAAGGCAAGTCAATTACAGAATGAAAAATCACGGAGTTCATTTTACCTTTTCTCGCAATAATATGGAAGTAATAAAAATTGGTTCGGGGTATTCTCTGAGAATCTGGCCGGGGCTAGATGATTGTCGGGAGGCCCATAGGAGTTGTGGAATCGAGCAGAAGATGGGTCATATACGCGGAAAGCATGGCTTTCAGAGCGAGTTTGTTGTCGTTGGAAGCGTCCTTGAGGTTGTCCACGGCGGCAAGGGCAAGAGCGGCGGCGCCGAGGGTGAAATAGCTGTGGAAGAAGCGTCTGTGCCGACGGTGAAGGGGCGGCTCAAGGATGTCCGGGAGGGAGCCTGCAAGCGCGCCGAACAGGAAATGGGCTATTGCGTCGTCCCGATCGATTTCCTTGTCCGCAAGGGTTCTTTCGACGGCGTAGAACGATGCTCCGGCTATTCCGCCGACAACGGCGTGCAGATTTGTTAAAGGCATATCCCGCGTCTCCCGCAAAGCATATACGAATGTATAAACAAACGGCTCTCCGGCGTCAACTTGCGAGCGTCAGTCGGCTCTGGGTTTTACCTTCCAGACTGTCATAGCGAGAAGCAGGGACAGGACGGCGGAGCCGAGCCAGAAGTAAATTGCGGCGTCGAAGTTGTAAACGCACTGTCCGTCGCAGATGATTTTATTTTTTTCGAGGAGATGTCCGCTGATTAACTCCTGAGCGGAGGCTCCCATGTAACTGAAAAGGCCGATGAATCCCATGACCGCGCCCGTCACTCTGCGGGGGGTGAGGTCGATAGCGGTCAGGCCGCCGAGAAAGGCGACTGTTCCGCTGACGGCGAACCCGAATACGGAAAGGCTGAGCACATCCAGCCATTTGTGTCCGGGCGGCGCGTAGAAGAAAACAGCCAGAGCTGAGACTTGGAGAAGTCCGTAAAGAAGGGTGGCTTTGTGGCGGTTCGAGTTGAACACCTTGTCCGAGATGATGCCTGAAAGCGCTCCGCCGGCGATGCCGACGATGGGAGACATTCCGAGTATCGCGCCGGCTTCGACCAAGCTGTAATGTTTGACTTCCTGAAGGTAAAGGATGCCCCAACTGTTTATGCCGTAGCGGGCGACGTATGTCAGCGCGCTGGCGAGGCCGAGAACCCAGACCGCGGGGTATTTCATCGCCTGCAACTGCTGCTTGAGCAAAGATTCGGAAGCGGTGGCGGGGTCTGGCATCGGTTCATTCTTGTATTCCGCGATGTTGGGAAGGCCCTGAGTCTCCGGCCTGTCCGAAAGCATGAACACCAGAGCTATGGCCATCAGAACGCCGAGGGTTCCCGAAGCGCCGAAGCCGTACCGCCAGCCGAAATAGCTGACGACAACGGAAGTGCAGATGAAGGTGATTCCTTCGCCTATGCTGTGGGAGACGTACCAGATGCCGTACCAAGTGCCGCGCTCTTTTTTTGAGAACCACTGAGAAAGGCTAACGACGCTGGGCGCGGCCCCCATCGCCTGAAACCAGCCGTTCATTCCCCAGAGAACGAAGAATACCCAGAAGAGAGAAGAGAAACCCATCGCCAAGTTTATCAGCGCGGATATCAACAGTCCCGCCGACATGAACTTCCTTATGTTGCATCTGTCTGCGAGGACGCCGTTAAAAAACTTGCCGAAGGCGTAAGTCGCCATCAGGATAGCGCCGATCTTTCCAAGTTGCGCCGCGTCGACAATGCCGGCTTCCATCATGGGTTTTTTCACTACGGACAGGCTCAGCCGGGTGACGTAGAAAAAACCATACCCGATGGTTATGCCGATGAACACGGACCATCGCCTGAAAGTAAATCTTTTTCGAAGTTCGGCGCCGGAAAGATCCAGCCTCGGAGCGTCAGGGCCGGTTTTGAAAAAGTTGGTTATCATAGAAAACATGTTGTCGCTCCGCCTTCTTTTTCCGGCAATTATATCAGCAAGAGCGATAAAGGGGTAAATAATATTTTAAGAGGCGCATCAAACGGCTTGCATTGGTTAAGAGAAAATCCAAACGACATAGGCGATATAAGCCGCAAGGAGGATGAATCCCTCAAGGCGGTTGATGTCCCGTTTGAAAATCATGAAAGGCAGCAGAACGACGGAAAATGCCAGCATGGCCGGCGTTTGAGTCGAAATGACGGACGCTTCGACCGGGATGGGGCTGACTAGCGCTGTGAGACCTATGACGAAAAGAATGTTAAAAATGTTGCTGCCGACAACGTTGCCGATGCTGATATCGGATTCTTTCCGCGCCGCGGCGACCATCGATGTGGCAAGCTCCGGAAGAGATGTGCCGAAAGCCACGATGCTGAGTCCCACAACCAGTTCGCTTACGCCTATTTTTAGAGCCAGAGAGACGGCTCCTGTTATCATGAGGTTTGCTCCGACCACCAGCCCTACGATTCCGCCAAGCGCGAAAAGGATGTTTTTCAGTTTGGAGTTGTCAGGGGCGGACTCTTCGCCGCCGCCGTTTTTTCCGTCTGAAATTTCTTTTCGCGCAGACCTGATTTGTTGAAAAGTGAACAAGACGATGCCCGCCATAAGCAGAACGCCGTCGAACCTGCCGATGGAGCCGTCCGCAATGAGCGCCCAGAAAAGCAGGGAGGCGCCGAGCATTATCGGCATTTCCCGTTTCAACATTCCGTTGTCAACCGTCAGCGGCCTGACAAGCGCGGCCATGCCGAGTATCAGTCCTATGTTGCAAATGTTGCTTCCCACGATATTGCCGACGGCGATTGAGGATGAGTTTTTCAGAGCCGAGGTGAATGAGACGAAGAATTCGGGCATGCTCGTGCCGAAAGCGACGACGGTCAGGCCGACAATCATCGGACGTATGCCCATTGCGAGAGCAAGGTTTTTCGAGCCGCGCACCAGAAACTCGGCCCCGAAATAAATAACTGCCAACCCTGCCGCCAGATATACGATGTCTATAACCATGATCCTCCGCAACCGCAATCAGTCTGCCATTGATTAATTGTTTGTGTATCGCGCCGGGAAAACAATCGCCTCTTTAAAATTCCTTTTGTTCAAGAAAACGCCGGACTAAAAAAACCAAGTTGGTTTTAAATAGAACTATGGAGCAAAAAGATGTAGAATTCAAATCTGCCGCGCGCCCTGAATCAGGAGCCGCGCGGAATAACCAATCCGGCAGGTTGGGGATCGAGGAACGGAAAAGGAGCGGCAAATGGATAAGACAAAAAGGAAATTCGACAACTGGCGGCAACTAACTGAACTGGGATATTTCAAGAAGCTCGAAGACGGGCGTCTGGCGCTTGTAGAGCCGGGCGTTGAGGGAATTATTGATTTCCATACGCATCTGGGATGGACGTCGCTTATCGCGGCTAGGGTGGATGTGACTCGCGAGACGCCTGAAACGAAACATAATTTTCATCCGGACCTCGCGGTGGATATGGATATCTACATGGGGCAGAACTTTTACAACGAAAGGCCGAAATGGGGCGTACAGGACTACACGGCCTGCACCGTCAAGCCTTTCATAAAGGGAAAACACCACACGCACACGATACCCAACGCAATCCGGGAGATGGACGCGCTTAAGATACAAAAGAACGTGATGCTGTCGCTGGATTTCAAGTGGTCGAACTACAACACGAGGAAGATGGGAAAGGCGCTGAAGGGGAATGACCGTTTCGTGTTTTTCTGCATGACGCACCCGAAGAGCAAAAAACGGGAGCGAACTATGGAAGAGTTTCTGGAGATGGGGGCAAAAGGACTGAAGATACATCCGGAAATGCAGTTCAGCTCGGTAGACAAGCCGGAGATGATAAGCATGTTGAAGTTGTGGAAGGAGAAATCGGGCGGGCTGCCGGTTCTGGCGCACAGCGGGTTCAACGGGTTCGAGCCTAAGAGTTCCAAGGAACACGCGGCGGTGGAGCATTACTGGGCGTTTGCGGAAGCGCTGGAAGGCTCTCCGGCGATTATGGGACACTCTTCCATGAATCAGTACCGGACAGCGATAGAGATTGCCGAGAAGCATCCTCACGTGTATCTTGAGATAGGCGGACAGCCGCCGGCGCACGTGAGCGAGATGCTTGACCGCCTCGGTCCCGACCGCCTTCTGTACGGCTCGGATTGGCCGATATATCCTCAAGCCACCGCCATCGCAAAAGTCCTTGTTTCGACAGAAGGGATGCCGGAAGTAAGAAAGAAAATTCTGCGAGAAAACGCCCGCAAGGTTCTTAAATTAAACTGACGCGCTGGGAGTCAGGCTATCTCATTATCTGTTGCGTCGGCCCGGATTTTTCGCGAGAAAATCCGAGAAATCGAATAAAGGGCGATCTACGTCGTTGAATCATCGACTCGAACTGCCGTCACATACGAAACAGTATGCTCCCTTGTTCTCGCTCGATTCGCCTCGTATCTCATCCCTTTCTTCGATTTCAGCCCGCATTGGTGGGGAATGCGGGTTAATCCTCAATGACAGGAAGCGTGATGCGGGAAGAGCGCGCCGCGTCGCGGTATATTGTGATCGTAGGCAGGATGTTGTCCGGAGCGGCGGGGTTGTTGGAAGGCGAGAGCGCCGGGTCGAGACGGAACGTCGGCCAGTCGGATGTCGCAATAGACAGACGTATGCGATGCCCCTTTTTAAACACCCATGATGTCGGCATGAGGTCGAACTTGAGTTCGACCACGTTCCCTCCATTGAATATCCCATCAACGTAATCAGCTTTTTCATAACCGTGCCACGGAAGCTTCGGCAGAACTTCCACTCCGGTTGAGCCGCGGAGTATTATCTTATTGATGTCTTTCAGTCCGGCGAACCCGGCGCGCATGGGGTTTTCTGTTATGAGCACGGCCCTGCCGTCTGGATGCACGTCTTCGAGATAAAGGAAAAAATCGCCGTTGCCGGCGGTCGAGGACGCCCAGAAATGAGCGACCGGGTGGCCTGTGACTTCGATGTCGGATTCCAACTCGGCGGTAGTGTACGTCAGGCATTTTTTATCAAGTTCAGAGCGGTCGGGAACATCTTCATCGAGAATGTACATTAGCCAGCGGTTGCCTTTTCGCGGCCCGAAACTGGAGTCGTGGCTGAAATCCGATTTGTGTGAATCGGAGCCTGCGGTTCCTTGCGCCGTCGAGAGGGAATTGCTTTCCGAGAAAAAGAAATCCACGTTTTTCGCGCGCGCCGGGGGCCATTCGTTTTCGCTCCGCCAGCCCTTGCCCATGACCTGAATGGTAATCGGCGGCTCGGCATCGATTCCGTTGTCTATCCCCTTAAGGTATCTGTCGAAGAAGCGGAGAGTTTCAGTTTCGACGCCCTTGAGAGTTTTATCTTGGCTGACTCCGAGGTGTTTGTAGAACGGGGACATGAGGATGTGTGAACCGGGAATCATCAGAAGTTTGGAAGGATTGGTTTCGCGAGCGGTGGAGAAGAATGTCATGGTTGAGCGGGGCTGGGCGTCGAACCATCCGCCGACATGGTAGAGGGGGATGCCCGAACTCATTATTTCGGGCACGCGCGCGATTGGGCTGATGTCATAGCCGGAGAAACTGCCGAAGGACGGGTCTAGCCCCAATTGAGAGGTGTCGCTGTCGATGAACAGCGCCCTTGATATCCAATCATTAAGAGAAGCGTTCTTCAGATGGTCGCGAGTCGCTAGATAGTAGATATGCTCGCGCGGGCTGCCGTCCGCGTATTCCGGCGGGTCGTTCGGGTCGTCGGGATACGCGTAGTCGTCCAAGAAGTCGCCGTTTTTATTCTTGTCTATAGGAATCTCATCGAGCAGTTCGCCGTCTCCGTCCTCGTCGACTGCCGGGGCGCTTGGCATCACCGGGAAAGTCCCGGCGGTTTTGTTCATATTAAGGTTCATTGTGCGCAGCAGTTCAGCGTAGGAAGTGATGAACCCTTGATTAAAGACGCCGCCTACATAGATGTCCTGATATCCGAACGGATAGACCATGATGAAGATGGCCTTGAGGGCTTCGGGTTTGCGGGAGGCTGTGAGGATGGAAGATATAGCCATGTACGAGCCGCCCTTCATTCCGACTGAGCCGTCGCTCCATGGCTGGGAAGCTATCCAATCGACGATCTCCGCGCCGTCTCTGCCGATTTCGGGAGAGAGGTCCAGCCTGTGGCCGAAAGAGGCTCCTGAGCCTCTGATATCGGCGATGACGAGCGCGTACCCGCGCTCAAGGAGCAGCTTGCTGAAACAAAAGGGCATGGGAATCTCAGCGCCCCGACCGCCCATCAGGTTCTTCGCCTTGGTTTTTTCCAAAGGCTTGAAAGCGGCGCTGATGAACGCCCTCGAATACGGCGTGAACTCCATCACCGTCGGAAACTTGTCTCTTTTCGGCCCCTTGTCGGGCAGATAGACGTCGACGGCCAGTTTCACCCCGTCCGACATCTCGACGAGGTATGTTGTTTTCGCGTAGCTGTCGTATTCCTTTGAAGAATAACCGGAGTATTCAAAAGGTTGGCTTATCTTTTTCTCCGGCGCGGCCGACAGGGCGGCGGCAGCGGATATCGCAATCAACATGGCCATTAATAATGTTTTTTTCATGAAGTCCCCCAGCGTTGCGCCCCCGTCTCCTCAGAAGGCGCGGCGTCCGCATGTCTGCATATCGTCGTCTTTCGCGTAGCATACTATGAAAAATGAAAACGAATGTCAAATAGGAAGATGCTTGAATGCAGCGCAAAAAACTATTAAAGCTTCAGTAGCTTAGCGATGGCGTCTATTCGTTGCTAAGTTTTTATTATCATTGGTTTGGATGGAAAAATAACGATTAGCAATATAAAATGTATACATGTGAATTCAAGAAGGGGAGGCAAGATTGCAAGATGGCGAAAAAATGTTTTGTTATAATGCCATTCAGGGATCCTGACAAGAATGATGCTTCAGAAGAAAAATGGAACCGGATATTTGACTTCTTTAAAGAATGCGTGGAAACTGCGACACAAGGAGCTTATGAGGTCTGTAGGTCTGAGGCGAATACCGGAAGCATCACCAACGAAATTATAAGAAATCTGGATCAAGCAGATATTGTTATCGCAGATTGTACAGGAAGAAATGGAAACGTGTTTTACGAATTAGGAATACGTCATTGCAGGCGTATCGGAACGATTCTAGTAGCACAAGATAGGAAAGACTTTCCATTTGACCTTCAAGACGAAGCATCGCACATATATGAATATGAAAGCGAAAATGAAAAAAATGTTTTTATAGCGAGAATAAAGAAGCTGATAGACTATGTGGAGAAACATCTCAGCAAAGCGGATAGTAAAGTTGGAGAGCTGTTAGGGTATGCAGGATCGCAATCTAGCAAGATAAGCAATATGAGGTTGGATAGCATAACAAGAAAAATGGGAGATTTACAGGCGAACGAAAAAGAAGCAATAAAATATATGCTGACAGAGAATGTGCCTGTTTCAAATCAAGATCTATATGAAAAATTTAAGCTAATGCCAGATAGATATTTTGAGTTGGAAAAGACAGGTTTAATTCACAGTGTATCAGTTGGAACAGGAACATTTCTGTTTGAATCGGGAAAGTCAAGCAACATTCGAACATACGAAATTAATCCCCCAAAGAAACAAGACCTAGAAAGATATTTCGAGAATGATTAGATGAGCAGTATAGACGAGGACTTGGAAGTATTACCATATATGCTAGGTCTTAATTGGTTGTGCCCATAGCGCACCCACAACGGGTTGTGGGTGCCACCCGGCACAATGGGCAAGGTTAAATATTACTTCGATTAATTCATTGTGAAGATTAGCATGTTCGCGCTTGTGAAAAATGCCACAAGCGGTTATAATCAAACTGTTGCGGGATGTCGCTGGTGTGTTAGTATAGTGTCTGGAAACTGTTACGGATGAAAGGCGGCGCGGGATGGCGAGGTTTGATCCGCTGAAGGATTTGGCGGGCCGGTTTGCGAGGCCTCTGTTCGAGGCAGTCCTCGGCGCGCAGAACGCGCCGCATCAGATGTGGCGTTTCACCGCCATTGCCCAGAGCCACCTAGACGCGGCGTGGAAATGGCGCGTTTTCCAGACAAAGAGCAAAGCCAAGCAGACCTTCAAGAACGCTCTCCGGCAGATGGCGAACTATGACGAGTTCAAGTTCTCCATGTCCTCGCCCCAATATTACGAATGGATGAAAGACCGCAACCCGGCGATATTCCGGGCGGTGCAGGACGCGGTGAGAGGCAAACACTGGGAGCTTGTGGGCGGGATGTGGGTGGAACCCGACCTGAACCTGCCGGACGGGGAGAGCCTCGTGCGCCAGCGTCTGTACGGCCAGCACTTCTACCTGAACAACTTCGGACGGATGAGCGAGGTTGAGTGGCTGCCGGACACGTTCGGATTCTGCTGGACTCTGCCTCAGATACTGGCCAAAAGCGGCGCTAAGTATTTCTACACCGCGAAACCCGTTTGGAACGACACGACGAGATTTCCGTTCAGCACATTCAAATGGCGCGGGCCGGACGGCTCGGAGGTTCTTGTCCACATCTCAGACCTGCAAGCCAAGGGCCTCCTGAACATGGCGAACTACAAGAAGACGAACAGGCTGGCGAACTTCCGAAGCGAGCTTGTGGCGAACTATGACACGAGGCCCGGAGACATTCAGGCCGGATTGTCGAACGATATTGTTCCGGAGGCGGCGATAGTCTACGGGATGGGCGACGGCGGGGCGGGACCGAGGACGTTTGAGGTCGAGGCGGTCCATCAGTTGTACGACGCGGGGATGGTGGAGATAGGGACGGCCAAGGAGTTCTTCGGCAAGCTGGAAAAGCACGGCGAGCGCCTGCCGGTGTGGAACGACGAGATGTACCTTGAATTCCACAGGGGATGCTACACAACGCAGGGCTGGATAAAGAGCGCGAACAGGAAGGCGGAGATAGCGGTTCGCAACGCGGAAATCACCCACACGATGAATTCTCTATTCGGCGACCCGTATCCGGGCGAGATTATCAGGGAGAACTGGAGAAAACTGCTGTTCAACCAGTTCCACGACATACTTCCCGGCAGCAGCATCCCGGAGGTGTACGAAGACGCGCGGGTGGACTTCGAGGAATTTTTCTCCGCCACGCACGGGCTGATCCGCTCGGGAATCGAATCCATAGGCCGCCGCATTCACACCGTCAACGAAAAACTGGCGGACGCCACTCCCGTGATTGTGTTCAACACTCTTTCGTGGAAAAGGACATCCACGGCGTTCCTTAGGGTGGAAGAGGAAGACATGCAGGTTCTGGATGCCGAGGGCTGCCCGACGAATTCCAAGGTGATCGACCTCGACGGACACAGGACTCTGGCGTTCACCGCCGAGAACGTGCCGGACATTGGGTACAAAACATATTATCTGAGGAAGAGGGAGCCGGGGACGTGCGCGGCTCCGGCGATCCCCACCGCGAGGCCGCTGGAAGACGGCTCCATTCAGCTTGAGAACGAGCTGATTAGGGCGGTGGTGGACGGCGAGACCGGATGGCTAGTCAGCCTCGTGGACAAGACGACGGGAGCGGAGACGCTCGCCGGGCCGTCCAACAGGCTGAGGCTTTATCACGATGACAACATCGCGTATCCGGCGTGGAATATTGAAAAAAGATACAGGCACAGGGAAATCGAAATAGGTCCGCCGACAAGCCCTCCGACGATTGTGGACAACGGCGAGCTTGGCGCGTCCGTCGAAATTAAAAGAAAAATCGGCGACGCGTCCGAAGTCTCCCAGTTGATAACGCTGTTTCCGCGCAGGCAGATGCTCATATTCACCACGAATGTAAACTGGCAGGAAAAGAAAGCCATTCTCAAGGTGGACTTCGACACGGCGATAAAGGCTGAAAGGGTGGTCAGCGAGATACCTTACGGCGCGATATCTAGGCCGACGCATCCGAGGCTGCCCGCGCAGAAAGCCCGCTGGGAGCTTTCTGCCCATAAGTGGATCGACTTGAGCGACGGAACCAACGGTCTGGCGGTTCTCAATCAGGACAAATACGGGTTCTCCGTGTTCGAGAACAAGCTGTCGGTCACGCTACTGAGAGCGCCGAAGTATCCGATGCCGATTGTCAACGCATGGGGGCTTCCGCCCGCGTCGGAGCGCCCCGTTTACACTGATCAGGGCGAGCATCTCATCCGCTACGCGGCGTTCCCTCACGCCGGCGACTGGCGGGATGCCAAGGTGTGGCGCATGGGCGCCGAGTTCAGCAACACTCTCATGGTTGTCCGCGCCGAGCATCACCCCGGGGCGCTTCCGCGGGAGGCGACCGCTCTTTCCTGCTCTTCAAATTCGACATATATCGGCGCGCTAAAAAGACCGGAGGACAGCCCGGACACGCCGACCGCGAAATATCATCAGGTCGTCGTCCGGCTGGTCGAGGCGGAAGGCGCTCACGACCGTGTCACCCTCAAGTTCGGCCCGCGCATGACCATCACCGACTCAAAAGAAACCGACCTGCTCGAATTCAGCCAGAAACCCATCCCCGACCAGAAGATAGGCGAACTTTCCGTTCCTATGAAACCGTTCGAGATAAAGACGGTCAAGATAACTCTGGTCGAAACGATGAAACTGGACCAATGACGCAATCCGTCGGCGGCGCGCTGATTCTGCATCCTGAGAAAAACCCACATACCGTCAATTATTGAAAATTGAATAATGCCGCGCGCGGCGGGCGTCTATCTGTTAAAATTCAAGGAGCGCGCGCAATGTCGCGGCGCGGGGGGCGTATGGATCTGCTTGAATCGCTGTTCAAGAACAGCATTATGAGGAAACTCGCGGCGCGCAAGGAATTCAAAGGAGACATCCTAGACACATTCAGGGCGTTTATGAAAGTGGGCAGGCCGTCAGACCCCGCGTTTCCGTCCGAGATGTTTCCGCTCGCCGCCCGGTTGTACGGGCGCGGCGCGCTCACTTACATGGCGGTTCAGCCTAACCCGGACTGGGTGTGGCCATTTTTCATCGAGCGGCAGTTCGATCCTCATTCGCCTGATTTCGCGGGACGCGGGCATCTCTTCATCGCGCTGAACACGACCCACCGCAACTGGACGGCCATAGGCCGCGTCGGCTCGGACCACGAAGCGGTTGTTGATCCGAGGGGGCTTGTCACGCCTCAGTATAACGGATGGTCGGCGGATGTCTGGTTGCGGGAAGGAGAAAAGCTTCACGCGCCGTCCCGCATGCCGGAAGTGAAACAGTACAACGTGAACAGGGTTCCCGTCGTGCGCACGGTGTTCGAGGCGGGCGGCAGGGAGGTCGAGAGCGACGCGTTCGGCGCGGTTGTGGCCGGTGTTGAATCGGTGGTTATGAGGGTGACGACTAGGAACGTAGGGGCGACTCTCAAGAGCGCGTCTCTGGCGTTCAGCCTCAGGCCGTACAATCCGGAGGGCATAAGCGTCGTGTGGGAGGCCGGGGCGGACGCCGACGGTTTTCTCGTCAACGGCAAGCGCGCGGTCGCTTTCACGGTTGAGCCGGACTCGGTGGACTGCTCGAACGAGGAGGACGGGGATGTCTCTCTGTCGCTCGGAGCCGGGCTGGGCAGAACGCGGTCGAAGTGCCGTTGCGGCATGGCCACAGCGGTGGCGGAGTTCAGCCTGCCGGTCGAGCCGAGGGCCGAGCGCGTGTTCTGGTTCGCGATGCCGGTCAAGGCGGGAGCTGCCCCGCGCGAATGGTCGGCTCAGGTACATAACGCCAACCTGAAAAAAGAGATGGAGGACGTCCTGCGCCAGTGGAAGGAAAGGCTTGCGGGGACGACCCGCGTAGAGATTCCGGACGACAAGCTCCAACGCGCTTTCGACGTCAACAAGGCGTACCTGCTGCTCCTCTGGGACGGAGACGCCATCTGCCCGGGGCCTTTCACTTATCACCATTTCTGGTTCAGGGACGCGGCGTATCAAGTGACGGCGCTCGAAAAAATGGGGTTCGAGAGGGAGGCCGCTCAAGTCGTCGCCTCTTATCCGGGGCGTCAGCGCAAGGACGGGTTCTTCATCTCCCAGAACGGGGAGTGGGACGCCAACGGACAGGCGATGTGGACTCTTCTTCAACATTATAAATATACGGGCGACAAGAAGTTCCTTGAGACAGTTTATCCTTCAATCGTCAAAGGCGCGGAATGGATTAAGAAGAAAAGGATGTCCACGACCTCGGACAGGGACAGCGAGGTTTACGGGCTGATGCCCGCCGGGTTCAGCGCGGAGCATCTGGGGCCGAACGATTATTTTTACTGGGACAATTTCTGGTGCGCGGCTGGAGTGCGGGCGGCGGCGGAGGCGGCCGAGGCTCTCGGAAAGAAAGAGGACCTCAAGCAGTTCCATCAGGAGTTCGACCGCTACATGGGGCACATAGAGGCTTCGCTGTCCAAGACCGCGCGGCGGCTCGGCGCGGAACTGATACCGGCTTCGCCGTACAGGCGCATGAACTCCGGCGCCATCGGCTCGGTTTGCGCCCAGTATCCGCTCGATCTTTACCCGCCCGGAGACGCCCGCATGAAGAATACTCTCGACGAGCTTCGCCGGTTCTCGTTCTTTGAGGACGGTTTCTTTCAGAACATGTTTCATTCGGGGGTGAACGCGTATCTGTCGCTGCAAATCGCGCAGTGTTTGGCGAAGAGGGGAGACCTCTACGCGTGGAAGATGCTCAAACACATTCTTGATCTGGCGACCCCGACTTTCACTTGGCCGGAGGCTGTGCATCCGCGCACGCGGGGCGGCGTGATGGGCGACGGGCATCACGGATGGGCCGCGGCGGACTTCCTACACATGGTCCGCAACCTGCTGCTCGCAGAGGATGGCGACAGTCTTGTCGTCTTCCCGCTTTTACCTCCGGAGTGGGCGGAGGACGGAAAATCCGTTTCCATCTTCGACGCCCCGACTCATTTCGGCAAGATAAATGTTTCGATGAAAATCGAGGGCGGGCGCGCGTCGGTCTCCTTCGACAACAGGTATTTCAACACTCCGCGACGCATCGAGATTCGTTTCCCGAAAAAGATTTCCACTCTCACCGTGGACGGCAAGAGCGAGGTTCTCGGGTTCACGGACAGGGTGGAGCTGGACCCGGAAGTCAAATCGATAGAGGTCACATTTTCGTGAGGCAGGGATTCCGCCGAGGGGCGGGGACGAGGGATAAATGAAAAAACCGGGATTGGCGTTTATGTTGCTTGCGGCTCTCTCGCTTGCGGGGCTTGTCGCTTCAGGATGGATTTTAAAAAAAAGGGTCGCTCACGAGCGCGCCGACAAAACCGTGCAGATCGTCGTAGACTACCCTTCAATTCTGGCCCTGTCGCCGGACGGCGAATCGGCCCGGCTGGCAGTCGAACGCCTGACCGAAATCGGGGTTTACAGCTTCGGCGTGTTCGAAACCAGAATCGATGATCTAGTAGGCAACGGGTCGCTGGAAGTGAACACCGTGCCGAAGGGCGGAGCGGGCGGAGGCTGGGAAGCCAAAGTCGCCGACCCGAACGCGTGGGCGCTGGCGTCCTCTTTCTTCGAGGCTCATTTCGGGCCGGGCGCTTGCGACGCCGCCACTATGATTTGCCGCATCCCGGCGCTAGGAGAAAAAAGATCGGATTTCTCTTTCGGCATGCCGGCGACTGAATATGATTTCCGCACGACGCCCAGACCGCTGAACACCCCGTTTGAAAAAAGGGAATCCATAGCTCTGAAAATGAAAGCGCTCGACGCGGAGAAAGAGCCTTCGGTCGTGATATTCGACGGATCCGCCGTCTTGGGCAGCCCGACTCTAATTGAAGCGGCTGTGGAGGAGATGAAACGGCGCGAGGGCTGGGCATTCGGCATGGTGGAAATGACGGCGCAGGAAGGCGCGCGGACGTTCGCGAAGAAGCTGCCCGGCAGGGTGCTCGTGGCGCACAGCATTTCCGCTGAAGAAATCGCCATTACTCCACAGAGAAAAGCGGTGGAGCGGTTCAGGCGCGCGGCCCGCGAGCGCGGCGTGCGCGTCCTCTACGTCAGGTTCTATTCCAATATGTATGGACAACCCGCCCGGCAGGAAATCGAGCGCAACATAGAGTACGTCGGCAGAATCGCGGACGCGCTCCGAAAGGACGGATTCGTCATCGGAAAGGCCGAGCCTCAAAAACCGCTCATAATTTCCAAACGGTCGCGCGCGGCGGCGGCGGCGGGCGCGGTGGCGTTTGTCGGGCTTCTTTGCGCGGTGGCGTTCGGGCTGCCCGCTTGGATATCTCTGGCAGCCTCCTTGTTGACTCTCGCGGCGATGTTCGCCATGCCTGAGACCGCCGGGCATTACAGGCAGGCTCTCAAACTCGTCTCTCTGGGAGTCGGCGCGCTCACTCCCGCGCTCGCGGTCGGCGTCGCTTTCCTCGTCGGGTTGAGGTCGAAGGCCACTCGGTCGATGCCCGGACTTGGAGAAGCGATTGCAAGGTGGGCCGCCGCTTGCGCCATCACCCTAGCAGGAGCCGCCTTTGCCGCGGCTCTGCTTTCCCACAGAGATTTCTTCCTCAGGCTCGACTCTTTTTCCGGCGTAAAAATTGCTCTGCTGGTTCCTCTCATCATTATCGCGGTTCTCTATCTCAGGCACACGGGAGAGACGCTCGCGTCTTTTCTGGAATCGCCTGTGAGAAAAGCGGAGGCGGCGGCATGCGCGGTTCTTTTAGTGGTGGTCGCTCTCTATTTGTTGCGCTCAGGCAACGAAGCTGGCGGAGCCGTCACCTCGGCGGAGGGCGCTCTGCGCTCCCGGCTCGAAGGCCTGCTCAGTGTCCGGCCCCGGTTCAAGGAGTTCGCCATAGGCCATCCCGCCATGTTGCTTATCGGCGTGGCCCCGCTCGCGAAAAGACGCTACGCGGCTCTCGCCCTTCTTTTTTTAGGCGTCATAGGGCAGGCGAGCATGTTCAACACATTCTGTCACCTCCACACTCCGCTGGAAATCTCTTACATTAGAACAATTCTCGGCATAATAATCGGGTTGATAATCGGCGTCGGCGCGAGGACCGCCGCTATGATATTTCTTGAGATAGCCGACGTTTTCACGCTGCCCCGGAAATAAAACCGGCCTCGCGCACACTTACGAGATGTATTATTTGGTTTTACCCATCGTGAAGGGCGCCACCCACAACCCCGTTGTGGGTGTGAGATGGGTAAAACCAATTAAGAACTGGTATATACAACCACTTGCCTAGATGAGCGCAACCCAATCGCATAAATATTTCAAGCGCGGTTGACAATGGACCGATGTCGCGATATGATAACTGTAAAGGCTTACGACGCGCGGAGGGTTGTTTTATGTCTAAACCTATAAAAGAATGGCTGACGCAGGAAGAACTAGAGGCGGAACTTAAACGCGCGGGTGTTGACCTTGCCGAGGAGCGCAGCAACCGGAACGTGCGCCGCGTCCTCTATTACTACAGGTACAAAGGACTTATCACGCCGCCCATCCGTAAAATGGTCGGAAAACGCCTCACCCTTTTTTATCACAACATCGTTATAAGCGAATTCCTCACGATCCGGCTGCTGAAAGAGAAAGGAAAATCCCTAGACGATATAGCCGAGTATATGAAAAAAGGGGCGAAGGCTGAATTCGCATCCGCCGTCTGCGACGCCGTGAGGGACGTTGAAGCGCGTTTCGGATTCGAGCAGAACACCGCCTTGATGACCATGTCCGCGCTCAGCAAAGACGGCCAGTTCATATACCTGAAAGCAAAGAAGAAAAACCTCAAGGCGATAACAGAAGCGCTTAGACAAATAGGCTTCGAGCCTGACGCGCTCAAGAGCGAAGATATCGACGAGCTTATGAAATAAATAATTTGCCACAAAACTGTAAAGGCATACTACGCGCTAGGGTTTAAAATGCATAACAAGGGGGGAATGATTATGACAACAGGATTGCTGGGGCACATCGGATTGAAATAGGAGGATATAATTATGAATAAAATGAAAAATGCTTTAGAAGACTATATATTTAGCGGCGTTGACGCAAAAGAACTCGATCGCAAAGAAGATATGTTTGAGCGATATATTTGCGATGAACAGCATTATAATTATTTGCGTGATATTCAGCGAATGCCGATGCGTTCAAGAGCGTCAAGAACATTTCTTATATTTGTTTTTGAGGACAAAAACAATGCGTTTATCTATCCTGCCCAAGCTTTAAGGAGGAGAATCAGAAGAGGCGATTACGATTTCAATCCCTCATTAGATCAAGTTCGCTTAATAGACGCGCACAATATTAGAGATATTAATGACGCTTTAGTGAATAATAGAAACATATTCGCGATTTTTATTTACGGACACAGCTTTGGAGGGAGCGCGGGCATTGGAATCAGCGACCGCCGGCATGAAAGGTATAATATTGCTTATAGTAAAAACATGAAAAGAAGTATTCCGGTGAACAAGCTGCACAAAGCAAATGTTCTTCCGGATGGGTTCATCCATCTATACTCGTGTAATGCAATCAGTGATTCAGGAAGTGACATTGCTCATGCAATGGCAAATCACTTCGGAGTTAAGGTATGGGCAAGTAAATCAGGGGTAAGCTTATGGCCTCCTTTTGTTCGGGTGGAAAATAAAAGAGGCGTATATGTCAATCCAAGTCAACGGTTGTTTGATAAAACGACAGGTTTCGATTGGGCGTTGCCGAAGACAAAAGAGTGATATACTGTTTCCGAACAGGTGAACGATGGCGACAGACGCGCAAATAGAAGCTCTTGTCAAAGCTATCTGCGTATTTCTGCTTTGCGGCGGGGTTATCCTCTATGTGCGCTCTTCTAAAGACGCGACGACAGGCTTGTTGGGCAGAATCACTGGAGGCGCAGGTTGCTTAATAGGATCAGTTTGCATAATCGCTAGCTATTGCATGATCAGCTCTCTTTATATTGCGATGGTTGTTTCGCTGTTCGTTTATTTGCCCGCCTGCGGAGTATTATTGATGCGTGGCAAAACAAAAGCGTTCAGAATAATAGCGGCGCTCTATTTTACAGCGTTCTTATTGTTAGCGGGTTGCGCGACGGCGGTTGCTCGCAAGAACTTTGCTGAAGCGTCTCTTAAGCATCATTTTGGACAATGCGCAAAGGCGCTATACCCACTTGAAACATTGCAAAAGGAGCATTACGAAGAATACGGCGCATACGCCGGCGGCCTTGATCAGCTTTATGAACGCGCCCAAAAACTTTGCCCGGCAAACGAATATTATTGCAACCTCTCAGAACAAGAGTTGAAAGACGCATGCAGAAGCGTCAGCTTATCATTGGCAGAAGATGGCGGATACAAATTAGAAGCAAGAACTAAGGACAGGACGAACTGCAATATCATCATCACTCCGGAAGGAATTAACAGATGGCATCATTGGGAGTGCAAGAGCAACAAACGGATTCGCGACGAAGAGAATACGGATGCAAACAGAAAGCATTGACCCGCAAATTACGCCGGCTCCGGCTGAAACAACAAACCGCACATGCCGGTTTTCGCCATCAGCGAACGGGGAAATATTTAGAAGAATGTTTTCCACGCAAATCCATAGAAGATAAAGGATGTTCAAACATTGAACAGTCAAAAGAGAAACTTTTACTGCGATATTTATATTGGCGCAGGGCGACATCATCGAATGCCGCCGATATATTTGTCGAATATCCTAATAAACAACAAATCATGGCGTTATTTGATCGAACAGCATTGATAGAAAGAATTCAAATATGGATTCACGGAAAAGCATTATTGGATGCTTGTTATAAACTCCAGTCAACCCAAAACATCCCAATTTAAAGCTCCGGATGCGTTGGCGCGAGATTCAGCGGTGGGACACGTTTTGTTTTTGTTTGCGAAAAATAAGCCAATATATGATAAAATAACTATTAGCAACTATTACGAACATGACAACAACTACGCAATAATTTTGCGGCGGTGCCGCTCAAAAACAGGCGGTGGATACATCAAACGACATAAAAGCCTGATAAGAGCAATAAAAACCATCATTTTGTATGGATATGGCGTTTTGTGGGGCGAAGAGCATTCTCGCACAGACACGAATAAGGACGGAAAGATAAGCATGCATGAGTTGCAATTTCTGAAAGCTGCTTTTACGCGTAGCGTGTATGATGCAACAAATGCGGAATGGAATTATTGTATTGTCGATAAAAAAAGAGAGGGTTGCGAAAACACTGCGCCTTTCAATCCGTCGGATGACCTTGTTAATGCAAAGAAGTGTTGCAGGAGCAAGGAAACCGATCCGTTGGGTTTCATTAAGTATTCCGACGCTGATTGGAACAATGACGGAAAGGTGAGCGTTGCTGATCTTGGGCCGTTGAAGAGGAATTTCGGACTTGATTGCGGGCCGAGAGCCAAGAAAGACGTCTTGCGCGGCGTATTACCAGAAGAGATGCGCGGGATGGCGCGGCTGGACTTCAACGAAGACGGCGTCATCGACTTTAAGGACGAGGAACTGATGGAACTCGGGAAAAACAGATGCAGTTATTTGGAAAGAGAAATAGAAACATGTCTTGTCTGCGATGATGATGCGTCGCCGACAAGCTATACGGATTGTTTGCCATGAGTACAGGGATGAAAAGATATAAAGACATGAACAAATGCATAAAAAGCATATTTCTAGGAGTCATCGGCATATTATCAATGTCAATGTCAATGACTTCCTGTGGCGGGGGGCTTATGCCGCAGCCGCCTCAGATTGTTATGTATGGCAATATGGACGGCTATGTTTTTATGCCATACGGGAGTTCAGCGACGAGGATCGCCAATGATGTGATAGGGACTAAACCGGCGAAAGACGCTGTTGTAAGCGCCACATGCGGAGACACTGTTAAAAGCGCGGCGACGAATGCAGATGGCTATTTTTATATACAGAAATTGCCTGTTGCTTCATGTTTAGTTGAAATCAGCTTAAATGGATTCACAAAAGTTCCTTATCAGATAAGCGTGACCACGAATCAAACAGTGAGAGTTGGAGGCGCGCAAGGAACAACGATGACGCCGATAACACATGGCGTGATAAGGGTGACGTCGAATGTGGAGGGCGGAGTAATAGTGTTGGATGGAGAACTCACGGATGTGATCATGCCATCTGATTTGTATTGTGATTTCCCATATGTGCAACCCGGGAACCATACAATCGGAATAACAAAGGAAGGGTTTGAATCTGTAAGTCCGGTTGAAGTGGAGGTTTTATCGGGAAGCATTGCAAGTGTGGAAATACGAATGACGCCGATAGGCAATAGGCCTCCCGTGGCGAATGCCGGCGCGGGCGGAAAGTGGTTGGCGGGTTATAAACATGAGAACCATAGGTGGGATGGAGATGTGGTTGTATATGATCTTATTCCAATTAGCTATGCGCTTGACGGAAGCGCAAGCTCCGATCTTGACGGAGATGAACTGACGTACATATGGGAACAAGTTGAAGGACCGATCATTGAAATAAAGGATATGACATCAAGCATCGCCACATTCACCCCGATTGAAGCAGGAGTATATAAATTTAACCTTCGCGTCAATGATAGATATCATGACAGCGTAAGCGACGATATCGATGTGGAAATTGCAAAAATCGGCGGCAAAATCGTTTACACATCAACTTTGTATCAAAAAAGCAGCGACATATTCAAAGTAAATGCGGACGGAACAGGGTTTGAACGACTGACGATCGACGACGCGTTCGACGGATGGCCGCGATGGTCGCCGGACGGGACGCAGATAGTGTTTTTCAGCAACAGGGACGGGAACGCAGAGATATACAAGATGAATGCGGACGGAAGCGGTCAGACTAGGCTGACGGACAATGCGGCGTATGACGGTATTCCGGACTGGTGCGCTGACAACAAGATTTATTTCACATCAGACAGGGATGGCAATAAGGAAATATATTCGATGAATTCTGACGGGAGCAATCAACAAAGGCTCACAGTAAACACTCGTAAAGACACAGGAGTGGCGTGCTCGGCTGACGCGAGCAAATTGCTGTATATGAGGGTCTACGGCGGAGATAACTATGAAGTGATGATAATGGACACAGACGGCGGCAATGAAGCAAGGCTGACAGATGACACAAAGGTGCATTCTTTTGTCAATTGGACTCCCGACGGGAGAATATTATATACGACAGCGGATTCTCTTGGCGGAGAGGACAAATTGTATGTGATGAACGCTGACGGGACTAACAAGCAAATATGGAATGTTCCTGCGGGAGAGAACGACATAGAAGATGCGGTAATGACGGATGATGGCAACTTTATCTTCTATGTGAATGATTTGTTTATTCACGTTATGTATTCGGACGGTAGCGCGAATCTGAATCTTGGAGTTTACGGTGCTGTGCTTGACTACCATCCCGGGCCGTGAGGGAGCGGGGGGAGATGGGGAAAGAGTATGGAAATAAAACATAAGCATTAAGCGGACGCATGAGTGGGGTTTGTGGCGAAAAAGAGTCGAAATATTGGACGGCGATTAGGACGGCGATTAGGACGGCGATTAGGACGGCAGGGTAAGTGTACATGATCTTGGGCCGTTGAAGAGGAATTTCGGACTTGATTGCGGGCCGAGAGCCAAGAAAGACGTCTTGCGCGGCGTCTCTGAAGGGATGCGCGGGATGGCCCGGCTGGACTACAACGAAGACGGCGTCATCGACTTTAAGGACGAGGAACTTATGGAACTAGGAAAAGATAGATGCGGGCTTTTGCAAAGAAGAAAATCAACATGTCTTGTTTGCGATGATGATGATGGTACGGATAAAATCGAATTTTGTTATTGATGACGAGAGCAGACACGGAGTGTTGTTGATGATTATGCACAGAGTGAATAGACACTTATTGCTAATAGTCCATATTGTTGTCATATCTACGATCGTTTCGTCATGCGGCGGAGACGGCCTGTTTCCAAACATGCCGGCAATGGTGATGCAAGGAGACATAGACGGATATGTATATGCTGCAGTTGGAAGCCAGCACACGAATAGGGTAGCAGAATCTCCACCGCCGGGGCAGATGGGTGTTGAAGGAGCAAATGTTTCGGCAACATCAGGAGGGATAACAAAAACTGCCGTAACGAACGAAGAAGGATACTTCAACGTGGCAGGTTTGCCGGTTGGCGATTGTGTCGTAATGATAAACAAAAGCGGCTACTCGACAACAAGAATAGAGTTAGAAGTGAGCGCAAATAGCACGACGCGTGTAGGGGGAAGCATTGGTACAAAGCTGATGCCATCGAACGGCGGAGCGATCAGAGTGACAACAAATGTCGCGGGGATTGAGGTGTTTATTGACAATATTGGCACCGGAATAGTGATCACTTCCAGTTTAACTCATACGTTCACTGATATATCGACCGGGGATCATGAAGTGTCTGTTGATTGGACGGGATATGCTCCGGCGCCGCCGCAGATTGTTGCAGTCGCGGAAAACGATATCGTCGACGTAGGTTTCAGTTTATTGCCGCCTGATGTCGTTCCGCCGGTTGCGAACGCCGGAGAAGATGGAAAGACATATGTAATAACGAGATATGAGTATGTTTATAATCACGCCGATATTAGAGATTACATGCCCTATGAAAACTACTACACGCTTGACGGTTCGGGGAGCTATGACGCAGGGGGAGGCGAGATAACATACGAATGGACGCAAACAAGCGGCATGCCGATAATACTGGCAAGCGCAACGGACTCAAAACCAACGTTTGTTCCAACACAAGAAGACACATATGTGTTTACGCTTGTCGTGAGAGACGCCGCAGGCAATGTGAGCGTTCCTGACACGGTATCTGTTGTGGCTAAAAAACCGATTGGGAAGATCGCATATACCGGATCAACGGACCAGAGAGATAGGGATGTAATGATAATATCATTCGATGGATTCGGTATCATGCAGGCGACAGAAAACAATTATTATGACATGTGGCCTCACTGGTCGCCGGACGGCGGAAAGATTCTGTACGCCACAAATCCGAGCGATGACGAGCTGACATTTTATGTCGCCACCATGAATGCGGACGGAACAGGGATCAATGTGACTGACACGATGGGAAGAACGCGCGACTGGTCGCCGGACGGCAGCCAGATATTGTACGAATGGAGCTATCAGGGCACGGATCAATTGTATCAATCCGCGCCTGACGCGACTGACAAGTCGCTTTTGACTACAACGCCGAGAGACAAGTTTTTTGCCGCCTATTCTCCTGACGGGACAAAAATAATGTTCACGGTGCATGTCAGTTACGACGGAATTGAGATAGTAGTGATGAATAGAGACGGGAGCGATTACAGGCAACTTACAAACGAGAACAAAACGCATGGCTACATCAGTTGGACGCCAGACGGAAGGATACTGTACACCACCGCCGATTGCATCGGATGCAAATCAACGCTGCATGTGATGAACGCGGACGGAACAGGCAGGCAGGCGTGGCCTATGCCGGAGGGATTGGATGATATCGCAGAGCCAGTGATGACGAATGACGGGCGATTTATTTTCTTCACTTATAAAGACAAGATTCACGTGATGCACGTTGACGGAAGCGTACCGCTCAATCTTGGCGTTGGGGGTTACAACATCGACTACCACCCCGGGCCGTGAGGGAGCGGGGGCCGAGGGATAAAGAATATGGAAATAGAACATAAGCATTAAGCGGACGCATTACGGGGTTTGTGGCAAAAAGGAGTTGAAGGCCAAAACGGCGATCAGGACGGCGATCAGGACGGCGATTAGGACGGCGATTAGGACGGCGATTAGGACGGCGATTAGGACGGCGATTAGGACGGCGATTAGGACGGCGATTAGGACGGCAGGGTAAGCGTACATGAACTTGCGCCGTTGAAGAGGAATTTCGGACTTGATTGCGGGCCGAGAGCAAAGAAAGACGTCTTGCGCGGCGTATTACCAGAAGAGATGCGCGGGATGGCCCGGCTGGACTTCAACGAAGACGGCGTCATCGACTTTAAGGACGAGGAACTGATGGAACTCGGAAAAAACAGATGCAGTTATTTGGAAAGAGAAATAGAAACATGTCTTGTCTGCGATGATGATGGAGAAGTTGATCCACATCCTGATTGTCTTTCTGTGAATTGATGTGGGGAGTTCATATATGTCGAATCGAACGACAACAGTATCAATAAAGAATGTGTTAGTATGCGTGTTGCTTGTGGTTTCATTTAACAGCGGATGCGGCGGCGGACTGATTGACAAGAATCTTCCGGAGCTATTTACAGGAAGAATTGACGGTTATGTTTATATACCCATTGGAAGCGCTGCCGCAAGAGTGGCGGAGGCTGCGCCGACAGCATATAAGCCTGCAGAGAGCGTTAATATCGAGGCAAAAACGGGCTTAAAAACAATAAGCGCGACAACAAACGAACAGGGCTATTTCAGCATAACCGGATTGCCAATTGGCGCTTGTGAAGTCACAGCTAGCATTCCCGGATACACAAGCAAGAAATATGACGTCTCAACAAACGCAAATACTGTCACGCGAGTTGGCGGCTCTGATGGCATAAAGCTTGCGCCAACGATTTATGGAGGCATCGAGGTTGAGGCAAATGTGGCGGGCGGAACAATCGTGTTGGACGGAGAAAACACAGGGGTTGTGATTCCGCAGGGCGATCTTATTTACACATTTGCTTATGTGGAACCCGGCGAACACACAGTCGGAATATCGCAAAATGGATATGAGCCGGTTGAAAGCCAAGATGTTGATGTTGCTGTAGGGCTAACGCAAAAGATAAGATTCACGCTTATACCGACAGGCAATGCCGCGCCAACAGCCGACGCTGGCCATGACGCAAAAACATTTGCTGTAACAGTGCATACTTACGGTAACAATTCATACACGCCGCATGACTATTTCCACACGCTGGACGGCGGCGCTAGTTATGATCCAGACGGGGATATGATTGCGTTCAGTTGGGAACAGGTTTCGGGGCCGGAAGTCGAAATATCTGATTCATCCGCTAGCGCTCCTTCTTTTATACCTAAAGTGACAGGAACATATACATTCAAGCTAGTTGTGAACGATGGATATAGAGACAGCGCGCCAAGTTTTGTGAGCGTTTACGCAGAAAGAGTCGTAGGAAAAATAGTTTTTGTAAGCTCTGGCAGCATGAGAATCAATACAATGAATACGGATGGAACAAACCTTGTTCAGATTGTAGAAAACGGTTTTTTTAACGGGTGGCCGCGATGGTCGCCGAACGGGACGCAGATAGTGTATTTCAGCAACAGGGACGGGAACGCAGAGATATACAAGATGAATGCGGACGGAAGCGGTCAGACTAGGCTGACGGACAATGCGGCGTATGACGGGGTTCCGGACTGGTGCGCTGACAACAAGATTTATTTCACATCAGACAGGGATGGCAATAAGGAAATATATTCGATGAATTCTGACGGGAGCAATCAACAAAGGCTCACAGTAAACACTCGTAAAGACACAGGAGTGGCGTGCTCGGCTGACGCGAGCAAATTGCTGTATATGAGGGTCTACGGCGGAGATAACTATGAAGTGATGATAATGGACACAGACGGCGGCAATGAAGCAAGGCTGACAGATGACACAAAGGTGCATTCTTTTGTCAATTGGACTCCCGACGGGAGAATATTATATACGACAGCGGATTCTCTTGGCGGAGAGGACAAATTGTATGTGATGAACGCTGACGGGACTAACAAGCAAATATGGAATGTTCCTGCGGGAGAGAACGACATAGAAGACGCGGTAATGACGGATGATGGCAACTTTATCTTCTATGTGAATGATTTGTTTATTCACGTTATGTATTCGGACGGCAGCGCGAATCTGAATCTTGGAGTTTACGGCGCTGTGCTTGACTACCATCCCGGGCCGTGAGGGAGCGGGGGGAGATGGGGAAAGAATAAGGAAATAAAACATAAGCATTAAGCGGACGCATGACGGGGTTTGTGGCAAAAAAAGAGTCGAAATATTGGACGGCGATCAGGACGGCGATTAGGACGGCAGGGTAAGTGTACATGATCTTGGGCCGTTGAAAAGGAATTTCGGACTTGATTGCGGGCCGAGAGCCAAGAAAGACGTCTTGCGCGGCGTCTCTGAAGGGATGCGCGGCATGGCCCGGCTGGACTTCAACGAAGACGGCGTCATCGACTTTAAGGACGAGCAACTGATGGAACTCGGAAAAGACAGATGCGGGGTTTTATAAGACATAACAGATGGGCATTTTAATTAAGGATATTTGATGGCGAAAATGTTGAACAATCAATAATGGATGGAGCTCAGGATGAAAAACAGCAGATTACTGTCGAGCATGACTCTAATTGGAATACACGCAATGATGGCTATGGCGCTATTATCGGCAAGGGCGGAAGCGTCTCCGCTGATCTATTTGCGCGGAGTTCCAGCGCATGTGACGGAAACTAGCGGATTCGATTCGGTTCAACACGAATTCACGGCAGAAATTGTCTTGGCTGGGGTCAGCAGGCTCAAAGGGATGAGCATAACGTTTATGTATGACTCGAGTGTGATGGAGGCAGTTGATGAGAACGGACAGACCGCTGATTCATCCCGGATTCGTCGATAGAGCTGACGAACGGGGGCGATTTTCATAGCGTCGAACTGCTTCGTTGCCGCCACATTTTTTTGTTCACGAACCCTATGTTCTATTCACTGCAAAAATGCGTCTTGCGCCTCGCATTTCATCCGCTCTGAACAATCGCTCCCGAATCCTAATGTCGGATTCGGGTTCATTGACTATATATCCGGGATTGTTTGACACAGAGATAAGCAACGAAGTGGAAGACACTAGGTCGGTGGTAATTGGGGATGAGGCAGACACAACGCTGCAAGGGATTATAAGATTGACGGGATTATCCACGGGAAGCGCGGTTGATGTAAGCGGGGAGCAAGTTATACGAAGAACTAAATGAAAGCTCCCATTAACTATTTTGTGAAAAGCATCATGCGCAAAAGAAAAAGTTTTGCGCATGGCACACTTGGTAGTGGGTAGAATCATCTAATAACATGTATAAACCGTTTCCATGTCGAGCCAGTTCGGCCCGGCTTTGACGTCTGCCGGAAGTTCGACGGATAGAGCGCCCCAATCGCGTCCCGCTGCTTCCATCGCTCTGCGGGTTTTCTCCGCCGTGTCCGCCACTTTTTCCACCGGCGTTTCAAGCACGATTTCGTCGTGAACCTGAAGGAGCATTAGAGCGTCCATTTCGCCCGCGAGGATCATCTTGTGAACGTCTATCATGGCGAGTTTCATAATGTCCGCCGCAGAGCCTTGAATGCGGGTGTTGAAAGCCGCGCGCAATCCCGCTTCGCGTTCCTGCCGGTTGGAAGACCTCAGTTCCGGCACGCGGCGTCGGCGTCCGAACAGCGTCTCTGCGAAACCGTCTTCAAGGAGTTTTTCGTTTGTCTTTTCTATGAAGTCGCGCACGCCGGGGAACCGCGAGAAATAAGTTTCGATGAAGTCGGCGGCCTGCTGACGGGAGATGCCAAGCTCTTGCGAAAGCCTGAACTCGCGCATCCCGTATATGAGGCCGAAGTTGATTGTTTTCGCGTATCTGCGCTGGTCCTGCGTCACTTCCGCGACGGGGACGCCGAACACCTGAGCGGCTACGGACGCGTGAATGTCTTCCCGGTTACGGAACGCTTCGAGCAGGGAAGGGTCGCCGGACATCTCGGCGAGGAGCCGTATCTCGATCTGGGAGTAGTCGGCGGAGACAAGGGCGAGGCCTTTGGAGCCGGGGATGAACGCGCGCCTGATTTCGCGCCCCTCCTCGGAGCGCACCGGGATGTTCTGCATATTTGGATTGCTGCTTGACAACCTGCCTGACGCGGCCAGCGTCTGGTTGAAGCTCGTGTGGACTCTGCCCGTGCGCGGGTTTATCAGCGCGGGCAGCGCGTCTATGTACGTGCCGCGAAGCTTGCTCGCCTGCCGGAACTTTATTATCAGCGGGACCGCCGGGTGGTCGCATTTAAGCTGTTCAAGGACGGCTATGTCGGTGGATTCCTTTTTGACTTTCCTGAGTCCGAGTTTTACGAAGAGCAACTCGGCCACCTGTTTCGGGGAATTCAGGTTGACATCCGCTCCGGAAAGCTCCGCCACCGCCGCGCTCAGCGCTCGCTCTCTAGCGGCGAAGTCTTCGGACATCCCCGCGAGCGCGGACGCGTCCAGCGCCACCCCGTTCCACTCCATCTCGGCCAGAACGGGGATGAGAGGCATTTCGATTTTCCCGAACACCCTGTCGAGGCCGTCTGCGGCCAGCCGCCTCGAAAGCTCCGGCTCTATCCTCAACGCGGCGTCCACGTCCGCGCAGGCGTAATCCACCGCGTCCCTTATCTTGACCTCTGAGAATTTCTTCTGAGATTTTCCCTTGCCGACCATGTCCTCGTATGTTTTCAGGCCCGCTCCCAGCAGGTTCGCCGCGACCGTTTTCAGCCCGTATCTGCGGCCGTCCGGGTCTATCAGGTAAGCGGCGATGAATGAGTCGTAAGCGATGTTGGCAAGAGACACGCCCGCCGCGCGAAGCATCTGCGCGTCGAATTTGAGGTTGTGGCCGATTTTTTCTATGTCGGGGTTTTCCAGATATGGTTTCAACAGGGCAATCGCGCGGTCCGGGTCTAACTGTTTTCCAGCGTCCGGGTCGGAGTCGTCTTCATCGTCCGAGCCGTCGCCGCCGCCGAAAAGGTCGCCGCCGCCGCGTTTCACGGTGGAGCCGTGTCGAATGGGGATGTAGATGGCGTCGCCGGCCTCGGACGCCAAAGCGATGCCAACTATGGGGTCGGCGAAGGGGTCCAGCCCATCGGTTTCGAGGTCCACGCAAAGCCTGCCGCGCGCGGCGGCCCGCTCCAGCGCCTCGCGGATTTCGGCCTCGTCGAACACAGCCTTGTACACCGAGTCGAACTGAACGGCGGCGGGGCGGGGCGGGGCGGCCGCCTCCTCTTTCATTCCAAGCTCCGATATGAAACTTCTCATTTCATATTTCTCAAAGAACGCCGCAAGCTTTTCGTTGTCGACCGCCGGGAGTTTGTACGCGCCGATTTCAAATGGGAGCGGCGCGTTTTTCTCTATCGTGCCGAGCCTTCTGCTCAGTTCAGCAAGTTCCCTGTTCGCCGCCAGTTTTTCCCGCAGCCCTTTCTTGTCAATTTGTTCAAGAGAGTCGAACACGGCGTCCAGATTTCCGAATTGTTCCAGCAGAGCCGTCGCTGTTTTCGGGCCTACGCCCGGCACTCCGGGGATGTTGTCCGAACTGTCGCCCTCAAGCCCTTTGAGGTCGGGTATCCTCTCCGGGTAAACGCCCATTTTTTCTTTAACCGCCTCGCGGTCGAACCTCTCTAGCTCGGATGAGCCTTTCAGCGACATCAGCACGGACACGCTGTCGTCCACTAACTGGAACATATCTCTGTCGCCTGTAAGGATTTCGACCTCAAGGCCGTGTTCCGCGCCCGCCCGCGCCAGCGTGCCGATCACATCGTCAGCCTCGTACCCGTCGAGCTTGGCGGGAGTTATCCCGAAAGCTGAAATAAGCTCGTTGATGGCCGGAATCTGTTCCCGCAACTCGTCCGGCATGCGGTCCCTGTGAGCTTTGTAGGCGGCATATTCGGCATGCCTGAAAGTGGGCGTCTCGGACTCCATCGCCACCACCAGATAGTCGGGCTTATTATCTTTAAAAATCTTCAGCAGCGCGCGCGCCATGCCGAACACCGCCCCGGTGGGAATTCCCGCCGCTGTCTTCATCTTGGGCATGGTGTGATAGAACCTGTATATAAGGCCGAATGTGTCAATCAGCAATAGTTTGTCTTTGGTCATAATACTGCCGTCTCCCCGCGAGGCGCGGTAGCCCGACGCCCGCGTTGAATATTATAGCGCAGGAGCGCCGCTCACGCGCGCGGAAACGATATGCGCGGAGTATTATTGAGGAGAAGAGTAAGGGAAAACTTTTGAAAAAGTTTTCCCTTAAACCCTTTCAAAACTTTTCGCGCTAGCGCCGAAAGCGGAGCTTCGCTTCCGCCTTCGGCGCGTATCATGCGAAAAGATATTGGAAAAGAGTATAATGAGAATCTTCGTCTTAAATGATTTTACATAGGGCGTCGGGAGAAGAAGCGCGGCAGCGATTCTCTCCCGACGCCCATTGAAACGTTTTGAAGAGATTCCAAAGAGAAACTTTTTCAAAAGTTTCTCTTTGGCCGCCGGAGGCGCGCTTCAGTCGCTTCCGTATTTGTCTTTGACTTTCTTGAAAGCGATGTCGGCCACTTCGAGCGATTTCTTGACATCTTCCTCCGTGTGCGCGCAAGAGGTGAACCAGTTATGGTGCGGGTGGAAGATGACGCCACGGATGGCGGCCTCGCCGCTGAAGAGCTGTTTAAGCATGAAGTTCTTCTCGCGGGCGAACCGCATGAACGGTATGTCGTACGGGCCGGACATGATAATCTCGAACCCGTTGGATTTGCCTACGCTGACAAGGCCGTCGCAGAGCGCCTTGCCGATTTTCATCATATAGTTTACTCCGTCCAGCCGTTTCAATTCCTTCACTGTGGCAATGGACGCCGCCATCGGAACCATGCTGCTGAAGAAAGTCCCAGTGAACAGAACGTGTTCGGCGGTCTCTTTCAGCTTACTCGTTCCCAGACCGGCGGAGATCGGATAGGTGTTGGCGATAGCCTTGGAGTAGCAGACCAGATCCGGCTCGTATCCGAAGTAGGCGTGGCTGCCAGCCATGTCGAGCCTGAACCCGGCGCGCACGTCGTCCGATATCAGAATCAATTCTTCCTGTTTGCAGACTTTGCCGATGGCTTCCCACCAGCCGGGAGCGGGCATCTGCTGGTCCGCGTATATGCAGTGGTGGTACGGCGTCATCATCACGCCCGCGACCTGTCCTTTGTATGTGTTGATCAGTTCCATGAAGGAGTCTAGGTTGTTCCACTCGAAGAAGTGCACGTGCGTGCGGTCCTCGTCGATGATGCCGCCGTAGCTTGGGGTGGACCACGCCTGAGCGCCGTGATACGCGCCGCGCACAATCAGGATTTTCTTTCTGCCCGTGTATTCGCGCGCCAGCCTCATGCACCACGTGGTGATGTCCGCGCCGTTCTTTCCGTACACGCACCAGTCCATGCCCTTTGTTAGTTTGACCATCATCTCGGCGTACTCGATGCTGATCGGCCCCGGATGGCTCATGCCGTCGCCCAGTTTCGCCTGTTCCTGCGCCGCCGCGTCAACCACCGGGTTGTTGTATCCCAGCACCATCGGCCCGAACCCGCACATCCAGTCGATGAACTCGTTGCCGTCCGGGTCCCAGTAGTGGCTTCCCTCGCCGCGAGAAGCGAAATACGGATATGAGCCGGGGACGGTGAACGCTGGGTGTTTGTGCCCTATCACTCCGCCCGGAATGACTTTGCAAGCCCGCTCGAACCACTCGTATGATTTATCGAATTTGTAAGTTTCCATTTTCAAGCCCTCCAGTTGGGTATAGTCATCCGGCGTCAACTGATATACAGGCCGATGCGCTCCATAACGACCGCGAGGCTTTCAGCCATTCCGACGTGCCCGCGCAGCCTTATGCGGCACAGGCCCAGCTCTTCCATGAACTCTACATTGGCGTTCAGCATGTCGTACGCCAGCTTGATGTCTTTAATTTCCATCACGACCATCGGGTTCGCCGCCGGCCCTTTGGCCACAGCGAACTTTCCGTTGTCCAGCACGATATGCGCCACCGGCCCGTCCGGCAGCACCTTTATCTCCATCGGCCCGTTCGGCACTTTCGACACTATTCCTTTTACGTACGTGTCGTGCTCTCCGACGGCCTTCATCCCGTACACGGCCATCATCAGTTTCACGCGCGTGTGGAACTCGAAGAAGTCCTTGTTTTTGAGGTCTTCTTCCGACGGCCGCAGATATTTCTCCATGAGCTTCGTCAGCTTCATGAACTTTCCGAGTTTCCCGATGTTCCAGAAGCCCCATATCATGGGAATGACCGTGCCGGTGTTCTCAATCATCTTGTTGGCGGCTTCCGGCGTCGGAATCCTCAGCGATATCGTGGGCATGCTCACAGCGCCCAGCTTCGCCTCGCATTTGCCGTCTTTGAAGACGAACCTTACTCCCGCCCCGCCGGGCACGTGCATCTGGATCGTGCAGTTCCAGCCCTTCGTCAGCTCGCGCGCCTCCGCGTCATACGCGATTATCTCCTCAAGCTGAGGAAGGACGGCGTTAAGGTAAAGATACGACTTTACTAATTCTTTTTCTTTTTCCTTATCCATCGCGGCACTCCCCTGATGAATTTTGACGTGCGCGCCGCCATTCTTTCCGCGACCCTCCGCCAACAGGCATTATTATTGTTATTGAGATATATTTTTGCAACTTTATTTAAATCAAGTTAAAAACGGGTTGCCTGCCGCTGCAAACCGCGCTCCGCCGCGCCGTCAATCCCCGTCAGGCAGGGATATTTCGCAAAGAATAGCGAAATGGTCCGGCGCTTCCTGAATCGGAGCCCCCTTCGGATGCCCGTCCAGCCGTTCCGTTCCGGGGGCTTGTCCCAGCGTGACGCAAGAGCCGCGCGCCGCGTTCGTTATCACATGGTCCAGCGTGAACCCGGAGCACGTCCTGAACGGCGGGTCGTTTTCCGCAGGCCCGCTCAAGTAATAATATTCCTTTCCATCCCCCACATGCTTCCGCCAAACCGCCACATCGTCTTTTGCGGCGTCCCCTTGAAACGGGTCCATGTTCATGTCGCCCATGATAATCGCAGGCCTGTCCGTGGCCGCAAGCGCCGGGAACCCTTCGTATCCCTCGAACAACCTTCTCAACTCTTCGGCGCGGCATCCGGCGTCCGCCGCAGACGGATGCCCGTTGACTATTCTCACCCTTTTTCCTCGAATTTCCGCGTCCACCCCGAACACGACCGTCTTTGTCGAGCATCCTTCCGGCGTTTCGATTGTCAGCGGCCAGCCCGGAGCGCGGCACAGTTCCCCGCTCCCGCAGCCTTCAACCGTTCCGGCGCTCTTTTTCACCCCTATGCACTCGTAGTTGGCGCGCCCGTCGCACACTATCGTGTAATCTTCCCCCAGCAGCCTCCGAACCTGATGCCTCTCTTTCCTGTCCTCGAACCGGAAGCACACATTCTTCTTGTTTTTCTCCACAGCCGCCGCCTCGCACCACTGAACGTCCAGCACTTCCTGCAGCGACACGATGTCCGGCGACAACTTGGCTATCCCTTCCGCCACCTTTTTCTCCCATTCGACGAGGCACAGTTTATAAAAATATTTCGGGCCGCAGTTCAGTATGTCCGCGTTGCCGACGTTTGCCGTTAGAACCCTCAGCGGAGCGGGCGAGGGGGAGCCTCCGTCCGCCAGCGCGCGGGGACTGCCCGACATAAACGCCGCCGCAACTATAGCCAACGCGATTGTTTTTGCCTTCATTCTGAACGCCTCCGGACGCGGTCAACCATCGACAGTTTTTTAATCTGATTTCTTCCGGCAAATATTTTTATTCAAGTTCGGGTTCAAGCTTCGTTTTTATAAGGGCCGCTCTTGCCGCCTTCTTTTTCCATAAGGCGGAAAGGGCCGATGGAGATGTCTTTCTGGACGGCTTTGCACATGTCGTAGATTGTGAGGGCGGCCACAGTCGCGGCGGTTAGCGCTTCCATCTCCACCCCCGTCCTGTCCATCGCTTTGGCTTCCGCGTCGATAACGATTATTCCAGCGTCTCTGTCGGCGCTGAACTCGACGGAAACTTTCGTCAGGCTGAGAGGATGGCACAGGGGGATAAGGTCGGAGGTTTTTTTCGCGGCGCACACGGCGGCGACGCGGGCGACTTGGAACACGTCTCCCTTGGAGATTCCGCCGGACAGTATTTTGTCTATCACGTCGGGCCTGAGCCGCACTTCGCCCCGGACGGATGCGCGCCGCGCCGTCCGGTCCTTCTCCGACACGTCCACCATCGACGCGCGGCCTTTTTCGTCTATGTGGCTCAGTTCGCCGCCGCTCATTGCGAGTCTCCGTTCGCCGAGCGCAGAATCTCCACCGCCTGTTCGGGCGGAACAGGATTGATGTAGAACCCTGTGCCCCACTCGAATCCCGCTATGTTGGTCAGGCGCGGTATTATCTCTATGTGCCAGTGGTACGTGTACTGCCGGCTGGTGTTCACGGGGATGGTGTGGATGATGTAGTTGTAAGGCGGGAAGTCCAGCGCCTTGTCCAGATATTTCAACGACTTCTGGAAACACTGCGCCAGAGACGCGATGTCGGAGTCTTCCAAGTCCGCGAAATTGGGGTCGTGATGTTTCGGCACAAGCCACATCTCGAACGGGAACCGGGACGCGAACGGCGCGAAACAGATGAACCGGTCGTTTTCGTTGATGACCCTTCTGTGGTAATCTCTCTCTTCGTCTATCATGTCGCAGAACACGCAGCGGTCTTTGAAGTTGAAGTATTCCTGAGCGCCGTTAAGTTCCTCGGTTATTCTTTTGGGGACGGTCGGCGTGGCGATGAGCTGCGAGTGCGGATGAGCCAACGACGCCCCGGCTGACTGACCCGCGTTCCGGAATATCAATATGTATTTGAACCGTTCGTCGTTTTCGAGGTCTATCATCCTTTCCCTGTACATCCACATGAGTTGTTCCATGTTTTGCGGTTCAAGTGTGGATATGGTTTTATCGTGGTCGGGCGTTTCGATGAAGACTTCGTGCGCGCCGATGCCGTTCATGATGTCGTAGATGCCGCGCGCCCGCTTGTTGAGGTCGCCCTCGATTGACAGGGCGGGATACTTGTTCGACACCACGCGCACGCGCCAGCCGGGCTTGTTCGGCTCTGTGCACGAGTCCCTCACCGCGTCTATCTCAGGCGGCGTCTTGTCTTCGTTGCCCGGACAGAACGGACAGAAGCCCGTCTTCGGAAGAGGTTTCGCTGCGATGAAATCGCTCGGCCTGTCGCCGCGCTCGGAGGATATTATCACCCATCGACCCAACACGGGGTCGCGTCTTAATTCCGACATCCTTAATCGTCCCGCTTTCCTTGCCTCGTCTCAATTATACGCATTTGCGCCCCGGTGTATACCCCGCCCGAAAGGGACTCTCCGGCGCGCCCGCTACCGGCCCCATTCGACCGGGAACAGCATGCGTATGTGCGTGACGTCTTTCAAGGCTTTGTCGTCCCGCCCGGACACCGACGGCATCCGCGTCCATTCCCCGCCGCCGATCCGCGCCTGAACTATGAACGCCCCCAGAGCCTGTTCAAGCGTTCTTCCCTGCGGCCCGCTTTTGAAATGCGCCGGCCTGATGAAATGCCTGAACAGTGGAGCCACCCCTTCGAGCGACGGGTCCGCCGCCCCCGGCGGCCCGACCACCATCCACTGCGTCAGCAGCCTCGCGTTCTCCATCTCCGCGCTCATCGCGTGGTTTTCAGGGATTATCTGAAAACCGCCTATCTCTCCCACCGGCGATGTCGAGACGCAGATGACTCCCGTGTGGTTCGCCCTGATTCTCCCGACGTCCGTGTACAGCGAGCCTTCGAACCTTCCCACCCCCGCCACCGGTTTCAACACCTGCCCGATGAGTTTCGGTTCCTCTCCGGGATACTTTATGAGGATAAACCCGCCGAACCTGTTTTCGAAGACGATTTCCGATGGATACTTCTCCGGCTGTTCGACGATTATCAGCAGGGAATCGCCTTCCGACGGCGCATAATCCTCGGCAATAGGGGAGTGAGCGGAACCGGCGCGGGCCGCCAGAACCCGCGAGCCTATGAACGGCGATTCGGCCCCTCCGAAAATCCCCTCGCCCGCAGGGATGCTCGTTATTATTGAACTGTTCCGGGAATAGAAAGATTTGTAGTCCGCCGGCGGAGAGAAAAAATCTTTGGGCAGGATGCTGAACACCGCGCCTCTGTCTTCGTTCTGTTTCACTTTTATATGGATGGCGTTTACGGCTGTCGCAGCGACGGCCCCCGGAGACGCCCAGCCGCTGGCGGTGTACGCTCGCGGATTTATCGTCCCGGCGGCCAGCAATACTTTTCCGGCAGCCGTCCACGAAGCGCCTCCGTCTTCGCTCACTTCCACCGCGCCGCCCGCCGCGTTCTCCACCCGTATCCTGAATATCTCTTTCATCTCCGGCGAGTTCTCAGCGGCGACCGCCGCGTGCGGCCCTCGCGCGTCCGGAAGAACCGCCGCCGCTGGAGCGCACGCCCATGCCGCCGCTATCGCCGCTATGATTGCCACCTTTATTCTCATTGTCGCCTCCGAAGTCAGACGGCCCCCGCGCGTCGTCCGATCCTACAACTCGATTAGATCCGCCTTCATTCCCTCTGTGTCAAAAACGGCGATAGTCGATTTGCCAGTCAGCCATCCGCAACACTCTCCGGGATTCACTATCACGGGTTTGCCGTCCTTGAGAACAGGATGATGCGTGTGCCCGAACAACACGGCGTCCACCGGCAGCGCGGCCATCGCCTCTTCCGGCATCGGCTCGTGAAGCACGGCAAAACGCGCTCCGCCCATCTCTATAAAAGTCGGCGGCTTCGCGATTCGCCCTATCGTCTTAAATGTTTCCGAAAGATAAATCAATTCTCCGTCGTTGTTGCCGAACACTCCGAAACACTCCTCGAACCCGGCTTCCGCGATAGCTTTCACAACGAACGGGGAAACGATGTCGCCGCAATGGATAAGCCGCGCGGCGCCGCGGGATTTCAGCGTCGATATCGCCGCTCTTAACCGGTCAAGGTTGTCGTGAGTGTCGGATATAATGCCTATTAACATACTCTCGCTCCTCGGCGTTCGCGCCCCGCATTCTCCGGTTCAATACGTTACAAAACGCGAAACGCATTTCCCGCGCCATAATACTTTTTTAAGCCGCCACACATTCTTCATGCCGTCATTGTTTTTATTTTACGGCGTCATTGCTTTCATTTTTATCCGTCATTCCCGCGAAAGCGGGAACCCATTTTCAATAATTAGAAAGCAACTATTGCTCCCTCGGCAACCCGCGAATCCGCGCAGGTTTCGCGGCGTCCCCACCGCAACCGCCTCGAATCATTATATCAGCGATTAAATAAAATTAGCTATCGCAATAAAGCCGCGCTGAATGTCCCCAATTTCCTTGTTTGTGTTTGTGAGAACCGGGTTGCCGGAAATAATGCATAAACAAGCCGTAGGGGCGACCCGTCGGGTCGCCCGGATGATACGCCGCCAATCGACAATTACTATATAGGCCGCTGTCCATGATCATATTCCGCAGAGCAGCGAAAAAGGGGACTGGCCGCGCGCGTCACAGCGATGCCTGTACCCTCTTTTCCATTGCGAGACTCTCCCAATCGGCAAAACTATCAAAAACTGATATATAAGAAGAATTAAAAGATATTACCCATTGTGCTGGGTGGCGACCACAACCCAGTTGTGGGTGTGCGATGGGTAAAACAAATTAAGAACTGATATAATATCCGAATCGCGGCGGCATCGCGACAAACAATAACCTGAGGGCCGGAACCATGACCAGAGCGGAAGAATTCGGCATAAAGATAGACAGGATGCGGGAGAGAATGAAGGAGCGGGGCTGGGGCGCGCTCGCCCTGTCCCGGTCGGACAACTTTGCGTGGGCCGTTTGCGGAGCCAGTTGCCACGTGAACATGGCAGCCGAATCGGGCGTCGCCTCCTTTGTTCTGCTTCCAGACCGATGCGCGGTCGTGACCAACCGAATCGAGTCCGCAAGAATCAGAGACGAGGAACTCGCCGGGCTGGACGTGGAGCTTGTCGAGATTCCATGGGCCGACGACAGGAACGCGAAGATAGCGCGGATGTGCGCGGGGGCCGGCCCGATTGCCACCGACATGCCGGCCTCCGGCTTCATCCCGGCGGGCGACGATTTTTCCGACCTGATGATGGAGTTGACGGAAAGCGAGTTGGACAGGTTCAGAGCGCTCGGAGCGGACGCCGGGGCCGCGCTCGAGTCCGCAGCAAGGGCTTTGCGTCCGGGTATGACCGAGAACTCCGCCGCCGCCTCTCTCGCCTCCGAATGCTGGAAGCGGGACGCCCAACCGATTGTCATCCTCGTCGCTTCCGGCGAAAGGCTCCCGGCATACAGGCATCCGCTGCCCACTCCCAAACCCCTTGAGCGCGCCGCCATGCTCGTACTTTGCGCGCGCCGCGCAGGTCTCGTTGCCTCTGCCACTCGCATGGTCAGCTTCGGCTCCGCCACTGACGAACTTCGCAGCAGGCACATTTCCTGTTGCCGCGTCGATGCCGTCTTCAACACACTCACCCGGCCCGGCGCTTCCATCTCCGCGATTTTTCGCGACGCCACCTCCGTTTACGCCAGCGAAGGCTTCGACCACGAATGGCTCCTTCACCATCAGGGCGGCCCGTGCGGCTACAAGTCAAGATACTTCTGCGCCGGCCCCGACACCCCCGGCGAGGTCAAACCCAACTGCGCTTTCGCTTGGAACCCCTCCATTACAGGCACAAAATCCGAAGACACCATAATCGCGTTTGACGACCGCGCCGAATTCATCACCCGCACAGGCGAATGGCCCGAACTCGAAGTCGATTTCCACGGCGCCCGCCTGTCCCGCCCCGACATCCTTGAGCTTTAGCGCCCACACCTACTTCGCTCTTATCCTCCGGACGCCACCCCCAACTTTTTTGGTGGCATTGTCGTAATGAAAATACAACGAAGTAAAAAGATATCCCACAGGCGCCACCCCCAAACTCGTTGGGGGGTGCGCATTGCTTAATAACCAATCAACAACCGGCGCTTTTGCAATAACCGCACACACCCTTTTTTCTTTTTTGATGCCTTAATTTGGAGTGCGGCAATTCATTCCCGGCATCCCACTCCTTAAGCCACCCCATCCGCCCTCCACAACACACAACCTCCCATCCCCCCGTTGCCAAACCGTTCTCCTTCGTTCATAATTGCTTCATAAACGCCATGAAGCCACGACGAGCCTCAACACATTATCCGCGTTGTCTGAACTACCACCCATATTCTTAGTTAGATGAAAGAGAAATGTTTATGACAATAACATTGAACGAAGAAGATACAAGCAAACTGAATCAATACCAAAAAGTCATTTACGAGCAAGTTATAGCTATTCTCGCGGCATCGACTGATTTGCCGGTAGATTATGAGAATTCTAGCGTTAAATTACTGAATGATGAAAATGGCTTTACGCTTGAGTATTATATCGAATTCACTATCAATAAATGCTCAATATATCTAATACTAGAAGAAACAAACTATATATTTTGGATATGCGGATGGCACGCAAATGATTATTATGATGATGACGGAGCATTTTTCAAGCACGACGAAATACCCAACGTATTGAAATTGTTTATAGAAGGAGACGCAAAAATACTAGAATATCGATGCAACGGCAAGCCCTATAAATGGAAATTGTGCGTTTATAAAAATGGCAAATGGGTGTGTGGCCAAACAACGGCCGATTCTTTGTTGCTTCGGATTGGTATTAGAACCAAACATGACTTCTATCTGAAAAAGCATTCTGAAAGAAAATACTTTATCGAAAAAACTAAGTCAGGCAAGAAAAACCGAGCATGATACGAGCCATGCCTAGACAGACGGGTAAAGAAGAGTAAGCATCATTGAAGTGGCAGCTAAATACTGTTCCTGACAATGCCTAAAAACAGACTCTTAATGCATTAATATGGACTGCGGCAATTCATTGCCGCTTTGCCTTTCAGGGAATTCATTCCCGGCTCTAGCGTAAAACAGTAACGCCGATTCCCGCCATCATCTAAAAATACAAATTACAGACCTGACCTTTTGTGTGCGATCACTCTCTTGCTTTCTTTCCAAGTACAGATTGTTTGTTTTGATCGAAGTCCGAAGCTGATTGGTAAAAAAGATTTTTATAGAATCCGCATTGAAACCACGTTTTCAGGTATAATTTGAATTGCGCAACGAACGGAGTTTTATATGGTTATGTGTCTTAGCTTATTCACAAGCGACCCTGAGCTGCTTTTTGGGGCAGCCTCGGAACAACGGTCGCTGAGTGATTGGCACATTCCGTTTGTTGCGCAACCGGGGTCTGCCCTTTCAGGTTTGTCTCCCGCACACTTCACATTTCAAAGGAGAGATTCGGCATGAAAAAGAATTTTGTATTTTGTCTGCTCGCTTGTTTCGCGTTTGCTTCCGCAATGCTGTCCGGTTGCGGCGGCGGCGGCTCCGCCCCGGGGGTAACTAGAACGGCCATCGTCGGCACAGTTCTGGCGCCAGAAGGAGTTGCTTTGTCGCGCATAGCGTCAGAGCCGGGCTCTTCAGTCGCGCGAGTAGCCTCAGCCTCTGGGCTCCGAGGAAACTCGGGAGTTTCTGTCACGATGTATATCATCGACGAAACAGGGATGCAACAAGGTAATATCCTCGTTACAGCGACGACGAACGAGCAGGGAGAATACAATCTGCTCATTCCGGAAGACATCAGTAACGACAGCGTTCTGGTGGTCGCAGTCGGCGGCGGGGCAAATCAGATGAGGGCTATAGTAGTATCAAGAAACCGTCAGGTGAAAACTCGGACGGATATCAGCCCTTATTCTGAACTGGTCCTCGACAAGATCATTGATTACGGTCAGCCGATATCCGCCTATTCTGCTGCTGAGATAGCGGCGCTGGTGGATCAGGTTATCGCGGATTCGTCCTCAATGGATCTGTCAGGAGCGGCTACGATCGAAGCGGCGCTCTCGGCTCTATACACAGGAGCGGTCGCTACCAATCTCGACAGAGATTTGGCGATAGCCTCCGGGGTATACTGCGGGAATGGCGATGTTGAGGAGGGCGAAGGATGCGATGACGGCAATAATGTGAGCGGCGATGGCTGCTCAGCTAATTGCCAAGTCGAAACCATCGACCCCGTCTGTGGGAACGGAGTTCCCGAGACAGGAGAGCAGTGCGACGCAGGGACATCGAATACCAATACGCCCTGCGTGCCCGGTTATGATTCTTCCTGCGACTACTGCGACACTTCGTGTGTCTCGCATACTGTTGCCGGAGGCTACTGCGGGGATGGAATAACGGAAGATCCCGAAGAAGGATGCGATGATGGAGACGCCGTATCGGGGGATGGTTGTTCGGAGTCTTGTCAGGTGGAAACGCCCAGCCCCGTTTGCGGGAATGGCACCACTGAGACAGGTGAGACCTGCGATGACGGAAATACCGTCACCGAGGTATGCACCTACGGACAGATCTCCTGCGCGGTTTGCAATGCAAGCTGTCAGTTGGTCGCCGGCGCTACCGCTTATTGCGGAGATAGCACGGTAAATGGTTCCGAGCAGTGCGACGCGGGTGGTTCAAACACCAATACACCCTGCGTGCCCGGCTACGACTCTTCCTGCAGCTACTGCAATCTTTCCTGCCAGACAGCAACAGTTCAGGGAGGATACTGCGGCGACGGGATCATCAACGGAACAGAGCAGTGCGATGGAGTGGCTCTAGGAGGAGCGACCTGCACCAGCCGCGGTTTTGATGGCGGGACACTGAGTTGTTCGTCCTGCTCTTTCGACACCTCGGCTTGCACGACAGACCCGGCTTGGGAACCACAGCTCTATGTGAGCGAGTGGACGGTCGCAGGCAACCCTAGAGGTGTAGCCTACTCTGCCGGCCGCGTCTATGTGGCGGACTCTGTCAATGCTCGCGTCATCGTCTATGACGAGAGCGGGAATCCCATTACAACGCTTTCTCCAACGGGAATGGAAGTTGAGAATGCGTGCATTTCCCCAGACGGAGGCAAGATAGTCATCACCGGAGGAACATCGAGCACTTTTGCTCTTTATACCTTCTCCGGCGGGAACTACACAGAAGTTGGGACATTTGGGAGTCATGGAAGTTCAGCTGTTGGCGAGTTTTATAATGTTCAACAGTGTGTCTTTGACTCGGATGGAGTTATAGTTTCTCTCGTCGACGATACCTCTGTTGTTGGGAACGAAACTAACCACGGCTTCTGCCAGTGGAACTCAGTAACCCAACAATTCGTGGGTTGCACGCGAGGAAAGGGGACGACAGACGGCCTTTTCACTCGCCCATACGGGATCACTCGAGATAGCTCGGGAAATCTCTATGTCGGCGATAGCACTGGTCGAATTCAGAAGTTTTCTTCAAGCGGATCCTTTGTCACCTATCTAATGCAGGTAGGTGGTACGCCAATGTCTTTGGCCTACTTGGACGAAATTATCTATGTGGCTGATTACTATCAGAACAAGGTCAATGCTTTTGATCTGGACGGAAACCCAATTGGGTTTGTCAATGATGGCGGATCGGTTGCGGGGAATCTCCTTGACCCGATCGGTGTCGCTATCAAGTCCGACGGAACACTTTTTGTGAGCGAACCTCTCGCAATCACGAAAAAGATCAAAAAATACGCGTTTCAGTAAAACGCGTTTCTCGAAAGAATCTCAATGCTTCCCCGTAGTGGGGGAGCATTTTTTTATTTCTGAACCAGGATTTTCAGGATTTATATATTGTGGGGTGATTTCTATCCCGATCCCATGTTTGGGGATTGGATTCTATATAGGTATATATTTCGTCATAGGATTTGTCATTGCGGATGATGTGTTCGTGGTAGTTGCGTTGGAATAAATTTATACCAGTGCGTTTAGATGAGATAGATTTTATTTGTCCGATAATCGAACCAATTGTGTCTGATTTCAATGTAGGGGCGACCCGCTGGGTCGCCCTTGAATCCGGGCGATCCACCGGATCGCCCCTACGATCATCACATAAAATGGACATTATCAAATGTATATGGTTTGGCATGATTGAATAAATATCAATTGAAATGTTGTTTCTAATTTTCTGGGTGTTCAATATTTCCTCCTCTACAATCTTCCCCAAATCATTTAAAACCATCTCACCATATATAATCTCACCAAAAATACACTCTCTGCCATGAGAACAAATGGTAATAAAATAATCAGATGGAGATGAATAATCAAATTCTCTTAGGCGGATGGGTTTGCGTTTTGGTTTTTGGGTTTGCATTGGGTTCAGCGGGCGAACGGCCGCCTGCCTGCCGGTAGGCAAGGTTCGCTCCTACAAGGTAAATTTATTTTATCAAATCACCACCACTATAGAGAGTGAAATCAAAAATGCCTTTGATATTCCCCGAAATATGGTCAACGCTATTTACTATTTTTCTCTGAACCCCGCCATAATACCCGATGGATTGAATCTCTGTGGTGGTGATTCCTAGCGAATCGCTGGGTGATCCCTTGGTAACAGTTAGTTCGATATTTGGATATTTATCTATAGGATCTGTTATCCCCGGGATCGTGCCATCTGGATTCAGTCCTGTGCCACCGTCAGGTTGAATTTCAGGACATCCGGGCGACAATGGAAATTGTGTGTACCATGGCTTTATTCTTATTGAGATTTGGGGTCAGGCCGAGATTATTGACAGTTTATTATTGAGGCTGATTGGCAATATGGGTGAAAATGGGTTCCCGCTTTCGCGGGAATGACGGCACAAGAGAAAAGGGAGATATGGGGTCAGGCCGAGATGGAGATATGCGGAGATTTGGGGTCAGGCCGAGATTGTTGACAGTTTATTATTGAGGCTGATTGGCAATATGGGTGAAAATAGGTTCCCGCTTTCGCGGGAATGACGGCACAAGAGAAAAGGAATGACGGCGCGGGAATTACCTGTCTTTGCTCAATATCTATTCAACTTCAAAAAACATTTCATTGATTCTGCTGTGAACTCAGATTAGGTTTTTATATAGATTCGATAATTGCGGATACTTTTGAGATGTCATCGTCGGCGTTTTTGATATTGCCTGAAAACCGCACTATGCCTTTTCCGTCCACGACAAACGCGGCAATCCCTTTCTCGTCATACCCGTAGGTTGCCGCTATCTCGCCTTTCCAGTCCATGAGGAACGAAGGATAACGCGGCTCTTTCATGCGGTTTTTCACCATCTTCTTGACGAAAACGGGAACGCCTTTTAAGTTCGCCGCGCCGACTATGCGGATATCCTTGCCGGCTTTTTTTCCGTCTTCCCGCCCGCTATGTTTCTTGTCGAGTTTCTTGATGATTTCAGCCGCGTCGTCGAACCCGTTTCTGCCGGTGTAAATTATGACAACCGTCGATCCGCGCAGCTTGTCCAGTTCCACCAACTGCATGTGCTGGTCGTTCAGTTTGAAATTCTTCGCCTTAGCGCCCGTCGCGACATATCCTGAATCCGAAGCGAACGCAATCGAAACAACGGAGGAAGCGGCGATAATCAGACTCAGACAAGTTATCCGCGCAAACATAGTTTTCATCTTGCGGGCGTCTCCTGTTTCACGTCTTATTCAACGCGTAGATGCAGTAATTCAGATATGTCGCGAACCCGACCCACAGCGCGTATGGCAGAAGGAGAACCGCCGCCGCGCGCGACTTCTTCCACAGAACCGGAATGAGCGCCAGCAGCGTGATTTCAATCGCCATCGAATCTATGACCGCCGGGCCTATCATGCGCCGGGCGAAAAATATGTAGCTCCACGCGAGGTTGAACGCCGCGTTCATCATGAACAGTCCGGCAACAAGATAGAATCGGGAATCCCCCGTGAAAACTCTCCAAGCTATAATCGCCGATATCGCCGTCAGTATGTATATCGTCGTCCACACTATGCCGATGACGGAACCCGGCGGGGTCCATTCCGGCAGTTGTATAGTCCGGTACCAGTCCATGCCGGACGACGTGAACTGTCCCCCGGCGAACGACAGAAGGAGAACGACTCCGATGATAACGATTTGGTTCAGTTTCATTTGACGCTCACTTTACGGCGGCGGCCGTCGCGGCGCTTGCCACGGAACACAGGAATGTCCCCCAAAGCATGTCCGCCACCGTCATTTCCCACGACCACCCCTTGAGCGTGGCCATGTTCGTAAGGTCGTAAATCCCATAGCTTATCAACCCGAATAACGCGCCCCTGATGAGCGACTTCCTTATGCGTCCGCCGCCGGACCCCGTATCCACCGCGAATATGTTCAGGCCCGCCGTCAGCGCAACGTAAACCAATATCACTGCGGTCCAATCCGGGGTCAGCCCGGCGTCGTTCCTTCTGGCCAGTTCTCCGAGATGCTCTTTGTAATAGTCGTTCATCACTACGCCCAGCCATACGGAGTCAAGCGCCGCCAGCGTCGCCGCGGTCGTCCCGATTCTTTTCACAATTTTCCATGCTTTCATTGCGGCCCGCCTCCTCATTTCATGCTTAATGTCATAACGCTCTGGAACTTGCTGACATAGCAGTACTCATTAACGCTCACCGCGACGACGGCGGTATCGTCCGCCCCCAAGAAATCCGCTAAATGAGGATGCCTTTCCGCGTATAGCTCAAAGTAAACGCTATCATTGACGCGGTCGATTTCCCTGACCGCTCCGAGAATGGTTACGGCTGCGGCGTCATGAATGTCGCCTTTGCTGTTGCTCCTGTTGTCAACCAGAAGCGAAACGCGCGGCTCTCCGAGCAGATTGTCGAATTTTCTTGTGTTTCGGGGCGTCGCAAAAACAAGATGTTTGAGATCGTCCGTAGCCGCAAAACCGATTATGTTTGAATACGGACTGCCGTCGCTCTGCACCGAGGAAAGAACCGCAAAATACTGGCTGAGCAATAGATGTTTAACTTTTTCAAACAGGTCTTTGGAATCGTTCACAATATCTCCAGCCTCGCCGTTATGGATTTGTTTCACAATCAATAATAAAACAGAATAACGGCAATTTTGTTCCGAGCGCTTAAATTAATGTAGATTCATAAATAAGAGATACAGATTCGCGAAACATGTTGAATCCATCATTAGGATTCGGGAGCGAATGTTCAAAGCGGAAGAAATGCGGACCGCAAGACGCATTTTTTAAAGTAGAGGCTGGGTTGCGGTTGCCCCGCCCGAAACAACGCCGTGATAGGGCGCGGAAACCGCGCCCCTACAGAAAAACAAACATGGGCGGCGCTCACAAGCTCGTTTGTGCTTGAGAAGCAGTGTGCCGCTATGAAAATGGCCCGGTTCTCAGGGGTCTATAAATAAAGCCGGGTTCAAGCATGAATACGGCAGTTTCATTTAACGCGTTTATATCGGCGAACTATTTTTTAGCGGCTGAGAGCCATTTATTGTAGTCTTTGTCCCAGCCGCTTTTGGCGGCGTCGGTGTATAGCTTAATGAGCGGGTCGAAGTCTTTTATGGTAACGGGGAAAAAGCGTATTTTCGTGGTTTTCATCAGGCTTCGGTAGGGCTTCAGGGTTTCGGACGTGTGGGCGCTTTCCATCACGCTGGACAGCCTGTTGACGAGCAGGGTCGGGGCGTTCTTGTGTTTCATTATGCCCGGCTGTACGGTCGCCTCAGAGCAAACAAGCTCGTTCAGTTTGCTTATCATGGCGGGGTTGAACAGCTTGAGGGAAAAGACGTTCATCTCGTGCACAAGGGCGAGGTCGACCTCTTTTTTCGCCAGCATGTCGAGCGAGGTCATTCCGTTGCTGTTCAATTTCACTTCCTTGAAAAGCCCGTCGAAAATCTTGTCGCCGAACATTTTGCGAAGAGGGTAGTAGCCGTCGTGTTCCTTGTAGGTGGCTAGACGCAGGCCTTTCATTTTGTCGATGCCTGTGATTTTTGTGTCCGAGCTTGAGTAGAGGCACATCCGGGCGGTCTTCTTGTCGAAAAGCGACACGCCAAGTATCGGCTCGTATCCGAGCTTGGTTACCAGAAGAAAAAACGGATCGGTGTTTTTTGTGAACGCGAAATCGAGGGCGCCTTTCGCCGCGTCGTCCGTGAAAGCTTTTTCATCGTCGTACCATTTGAGCTTCATATCGACTTTCTCGATGTCGGCGACGTATTTGACCACCGCGCCGAGAACGGTTTTAAGCTGCTGGTCCCGCTCGTCCGGCCCCATGTAAACGCCGAAGTTGTATGTTTCCGCCGCAAAGGTCGCGACCGTTGACACCGCTATCATCGCCGCCGCTATCGTCGCCGCCGCAATTTTTTTCATAGCCGCCGCCTCCGTTCCGAGGGAAAACTCTCTTGTAGCATTTTATCCGGTGTTTTATCCCTCATTACTATATTACCGAAATTCCTCAGGGTTTACACGAAACCGCGAAATATTTAACAGAGCCGCTTGAGTAATAAACGAAGAAAACAGGAGTAATAAAGAGGTTCAGAGGGGTATATCTGCCGACAAGCGATATATGGCGGAATTTCGCAGTTTATGTTCAATGCCATATAAAAAACCGTTTGTTCGGATGAAATAATTGGTATAATTCAACAATGGACAATCTGAGCGACATCGCGAAGCTGTTCGCGCTGAATCTGCCCGCAGCGGCGGCGGCGTGGGTGGCGTCGGGGTTGCTGACGGGGAATCGACGCGGGCCTGAGCGGTTGCTTGCCGCCTGCGTCGTTTTTGTCTCCACGGTCGCTTTTACTCTGCTCCTGTTGTCTATGGCGGGCGCGATAAAGTATCCGAATGCGTTCGCGGCGCAGGTCGTGATTCTGGCGGTTGTTGTCGCGGCGGCGCGCGTCAAGTCGAAATCTTCGCGAGCGGTTTACTCCCCTGACGTTCTTTCTTATGGCGAAGCGTCGAATTCGGAGCCGGACGCGATGGCGGGCGCGGCGATGGCCGCAGTAAAAGTCATATCCGCTGTCCTTTTCTTGATGATGTGCTCGTTTGCGCTGACCATGCCTCCGGCGCCGACGGACGCTTTTCTGGATCATCTTGTTTTTCCGGCGGAGTGGCTGCGCGCGGGCAAGATAGTTTTTGTCCAGACGCTAAGCCCGGAACAGGCGACTACGTATTATCCGGGGAACGGCGAACTGATGTATCTGTGGCTGATGCTGCCGCTGAACGACGACCTGCTGTGCGGGCTGATGGAGTCGGCGAGCCTGCTGACGGCGTTGCTGGCGGCGTGCGTAATCGGGCTGCGGGCGGGGATGCCGCCAAAGAGCGCGGCGACGGCTGCGGCGGCGGGAGCCGCGGTCCCGATTGTCCTTGCGCAAACACTTCAATTTGGAATCGACCTTTATTTTACGGCATTTTTTTTGACCGCAGTCGCATTTTTGATCCCGAGGTCGGACGGCGCGCGCGCGAAAGGCGACATGCTGATGGCAGGACTAGCGGCGGGGCTGGCTGTCGGCTCGAAGTATTTCGGGGCGGTGATGCTGGCGCTACTGGTTCCGTTAGTGGTTGCGCGAGCGCGCGGCGAGTCATGGAAAAAAGTTCTGTCCAGAGCGGACGCATTTTTCGCCGCCGCCGCCGCCGCAGGCATATTCTGGTACGCGCGCAACCTTTCATTGACAGGCAGCCCGTTCTACCCGATGGGGCTGGACATATTCGGATGGAAAATATTCGAGGGGGCATTCGAGAGGGCGGCGATGTTCCGGTCATACCTGCACATACCCGCGTCGGACATGGGGGCGTTCGGGAAGATAGTGGTCGGGCGGGCGCTCGGCGGCGGGGCGGCTGCGGTTTTATTTGGAGCGGCTCTGATTGCGGGGGCGCTGAAAGCGGCTCCGGGCAGGGCGACTGCGGCGCGCGCGGCGGCGTTCGCAGCGGCAGTGGGGGCGACTGCGGCGCAGGCGCGACACCCCGGTTTTTTACCAGCGTCGGCGGCTTCGGCGCTTCCGTTGATATCGGGAGCCCTGTTTTTCTCGCTGATGTCCGCAGCGTTGAAAACCCGCCGCGCGCCGCATGTCCGATTGGTTATCGCGCTAGTCCCGGCGGTCTTTCTCCTGTTCTGGCATGTGAACCCTTACAACATCGAGAACAACGCGAGGTTTCTGGCTCCGGGCCTGATGCTTGCCGCGATAGGGATAGGGATTGCGATGTGGAAGGGGAAGTGGGAAAGGGGATGGTGGGCGGTCGCGGGCGCGTTGGCGTTGGGCAACGTAGGGGCCGCGACGCGTTTCGGCGCGTTCGCGCGGGACGCGTTTTTCGGCGGGGCCGGGATGCCGGAATGGGTCTCAAACGCGGCTCCGGCGCTTGCGCTGTTCGCTGTGGCGGCGCTCGCGGGGTCGGCGGCGTTTTTCGCCCCGGCGGGACGAAAACCCGCGCGCGCGATTGTCCCCGCGTTGGTGGCCGCCGCGGCTCTGCATTTCGCGCTCCCTTACAAATCCGGCCACATGGAAAGATTCAGATACGATTGGTACGGCGCTCACTATCTGGCGTCAGGATGGCGGGCGCTGAATTCCATCGACTCGGCTTTGACGGTCGCGTATTCAGGCAACTGTTCGCCGTACGGACTTTACGGGCATAAGCTGAAAAACAGAGTGATATACGCGAATGTGGACGGCAGGCAGGGCGCTGTTTTTCACCACTATGAAAAAGACCTCCGCTCGTTCCCCGGCTACAAGCCGCCCTTGGAATCGGTTTGGCTCAATCACATCTTCAGGGGATATCCCGATTTCGACGCATGGCTCGCTGTATTGATAAAGGAAGATGTGGACGTTCTTTTCCTCACGCGGGAGTTTGCGCGCGGGAGAGTGGAAACGCCGGTGGAAGCATATTGGGCGGCGGAAAATCCGGACTTGTTTCATCCCTATTTCATTCAGGGAGACACATTCATATTCGTAATCAACAAATCAAGGTTCAAACCGGATTCCCCTGAGCCGTTCGAACAAGAAACAGAAACGCCGGACGCCTCCGAGACTGCCGAATAAGAAACAGATACGACAAAATAAAAAGAGCCTCCCCACGCCAGCAACGCTTCGCGTTTATGTTGTTGTATTCGCGAAGTGGCAAAAAGCGGGTACAGGCATCGCTGGGACGCGCGGCTAGTCCCCGATATTCGCTTGGAGCGCTCCCACAAAGGTGATGAGGGTGTCGACCGTATTTATATTGTTATGTAGGGCGCAGTTTCCGCGCCTGATAAAGGAGGCAATTTGGGGCGGGGAAACCCCGCCCCTACCGCAAAAAAGCGCCTTGTGGATATGCAAGGCGTGGTGTTGTGACAGTTCTTAGTTGGGTTTGAAAATGACACACCCACAACTGGGTTGTGGGTGGCGTGGAAATGGCAAATGGGGAGTTCGTGTTTAATATTCCTTTAATATATAATAAAATCCAATAAAGTGTGCGAGCGGGCCTGTGTCCGGCGGGGAATGGAAGGCGGGGGGAGCCGGGCGGGCGGAATGGATTGTCGATGACGAGGCCGTGGGTGTCGGCGTTGTTTGACGCCGCGCTTGTAAATGTCTGCATAGTGGCGGTGTTCGCCGCGAGGTTTCTGGGCGATGTGCCGGAGCGCAATATTGTGGCGTACCGGCAGACGTGGTTCTATATTACCGCGATTTTCGTGGCGGTGTTTTATCTGCAGGGGCTGTACGACAACGACGAGAGCGACGACGCGATATCGATATTTTTCAAGGCGATGTCCGGGGTGGCGCTGGCGACGGTGTGCGTGATGGCGCTGACGTTTCTGAGCCGGGCGTTCGCGTTTCCCCGGACGGTTATCATGATGTCGGCGTTCGTGCAGTTGGTGGCGGTGTCCGTGGTTCATATCCGGACGCACCGGGCGCATCTGAGGACGCTGCCCGCGAGGAAAACGGTGGTGTTCGGGGGGGACGCGAAGAGGGAGCATATAGAGGGGTGTGTGGTTGGGTCTCGGTGGGGCAGGTTTGTTTTGTGGGAAGGGGAGGCGGCGAGGAGCGAGGGGGATGTGAGGGCGGCGCTGGGGGCGGGGGCGGACTGCGCGATTGTGTCTGACGACGCGCCGCGCGCGCGGGATTTCGCGTTCGAGCTTGCGTTGTCGTTTCCGCGCGCGGTCATATATCTGGTTCCGGATGTGGCGGACATAGCGGCTGGGGCGAGGCATCATATTGTGATAGGGGATGTGCCGTTGACGTCGCCGTCTAGGCCGTCGGTGTCCGGGAGGTTTTCGCTGATAAAGAGGGCGATGGACGCGGTGGTTGCAGGGGTGGCGCTTGTGGCGCTGGCTCCGGTGATGGCGGTGGCGGCGGCGGCAGTGATTGCGACGTCGCGAGGCCCTGTGTTTTACAGTCAGGAGCGGGTTGGGCGCGGGGGCCGGATGTTCAGGATATTGAAGTTCAGGACGATGGCGGTGGGCGCGGAAGAGGAGACGGGGCCGGCGTTGTGCGGCGAGGATGATCCGAGGGTGACGCGGGCGGGGCGGGTTCTGAGGAATTTAAAAATAGACGAGTTGCCGCAGTTGATAAATGTGCTGAAGGGAGAAATGAGCGTGGTGGGGCCGAGGCCGGAGAGGCCGGAGTTCGTGGCGGAGTTCGAGGCCGGGCTTCCGGCGTACGCGAACAGGAAACTGGCTCTGCCGGGGATGACCGGGTTGGCGCAGGTGTATGGCCGCTATGAGACGGACGCGGCGATGAAGCTGAAATATGACTTGATATATATTTACAATTACAGTCCCGGGCTGGACGTGAAAATTATGTACAGGACGGCGCAGCACATATTGAGGGAAAACGCGGGGCGCGGGAGGCGGGCGTCTCGCTGACGCGTCGCGCGGAAGGGTGTCTGACATGAGGATTGTTATTGCGTCCAACCCGTTCAAGGGAAGCATGAGCGGGATAGAGGTTGCGGACAGGATAGCGGCGGGGATGAAGGCCGGGTTCGGCGGGCGGATGTCCGCGGACAAGGTTCCGATCGCCGACGGCGGGGACGGGACGCTGGACGCGGTGGCGGCGAGCGTGAGGGCGAGGGAGGTTCGGATGAAGGCTCCGGACGCTCTGGGGCGGTCGCGGGCGACGCGGTATCTGCTCATCGACGGCGGGGCGACGGCGGTTGTGGAGATGGCGCTTGTGAGCGGGCTGGCGATGATTGAGGCGTCGGAGAGGAATCCTGAAGCGGCGTCGACGCGGGGGATGGGGGCGTTGATAGCGGACGCGCTGGAGCGTGGCGCGAGACGGGTGATAGTGGGGATAGGGGGAAGCGCGACTAACGACGGCGGGGTTGGGATGGCGGCGGCGCTGGGATACAGGTTTATCGGGGCGGACGGCCGGGAGGTTGAGCCTCGCGGCGGGACGCTGAAAGACATAAAGAAAATCGACGCGGCCGGAGCTAACGTAAGGCTGCGGGGCGCCGAGATACTGGTGGCGTGCGACGTGACGAACCCGCTGGTCGGGCCGAAGGGGGCGAGCGTGGTGTACGGTCCGCAGAAGGGCGCGGACGCGGCGATGGTGAAACGGCTGGACGCGGGACTGAAAAGCTACGCGGGGGTTGTCGAGAGGCATTTCAAGAGGGAGTTCCGAAACGAGCCGGGAGCGGGAGCGGCGGGCGGCGCGGGGTTCGGCCTGATGGCGTTCGCCGGCGCGCGGTTGGTCTCCGGCATCGATTTGATGATTGACATTACAGGGCTGGACAAAAGGGCGGCCGCGGCTGACATGATGGTGACGGGAGAGGGGCGGATGGATTCGCAGTCCGCGCAGGGGAAGGCTCCGTTCGGGGCGCTGAAGCTGGCGAAGAAATATGGGATTCCGGCGATAGCGTTCTGCGGCGGAGTGGAGGAGGAGGAATCACTGTACGAGGCGGGTTTCGCGGCGGTGTTCCCGATAGTGGACAAGCCGATGTCGCTGGAGGCGGCGATGAGGGACGGAGGGGAGTTGCTGGAGAGGGCGGCGAAGCGCGCGGGGCGGCTGTTGCGCGCGGGCGTCAGGATGGGCGCAAAATGAAAAGACGCGCGGTGGCGATACTGCCGACGTACAACGAGCGGGAGAATATCGTGTCCGCGATAGAAGGCGTGTTGGCGAGGCCGGGCGGGTTCGACGCGATGGTGGTGGACGACATGTCGCCGGACGGGACGGCGGGGCTTGTGAGGGAGAGGTTCGGAGCGGAGCCGAGGGTGTTGCTGATCGAGCGTGGCGGGCCGAGGGGGAGAGGATACGCGGGTGTGGAAGGGTTCCGGCGGGCGCTGGCGCTGGGATACGAATATATATTTGAGATGGACGCGGACGGGTCGCATGATCCGGCGGCGCTGGACGGGTTGCTGGCGGCGCTGGGGCGGGCGGACGCGGCGGTGGCGTCAAGGCTGATCCCCGGAGGCGGGGAGCGGGGCCGGGGCACGGCGCGCAGGTGGATAACGCTCGCGGCAAACGTGTACCTGAGGGTGGCGCTGGGGCTGAAAACGAGGGACTGCACGACGGGGTTCCGGGGGTTCCGGCGGGAGGCGCTTGAGGCGGTTCCGTGGGAGAAGATGAGGGCGGCGGGGCCGGCGGTGGTGCAGGAAGTGTTGTTCGCCGTCGAGTCGCGCGGGTTCGCCGTCGAGGAGGTCCCGTTCATGTTCGAGGAGCGCCGGGCGGGCAAGTCTAAACTTAACTGGAAACTTCTGGTCGCCGGGTTTGCGGCGGCTCCGGGGATAAGGCGCAGGCTCGCTCCCTCGGAAGACGAAATTAAAAAGAAAGAATCGGCGCGATGAGAGAATTATTGACGAAAATAATATACGCGGCGGCGCTGCCGGTTTTGCTGGCGGCGATGGCGTTCGCGGTGTACAGGTTCGTGATAGCGCCGAAGCCGGGCGCTGAGCCGCCGCCGATTGAGAGCGCGCAGGAAATCGGCGAGCCGGAGAATCCGGCCCTGCCCGGAATAGAGGCGGAGAACCCGAAGATAAAGCACTTCGTGGACGGCAAGGTGAAATGGACGATGGGGGCCGAATCGATATCGAGCGAAGACCTCTCCGGGCAGACGGTGTTCTCGAAATCGAGCGGGGTGTTCGTGAGGGAGGAAGGATTTGAGTTGGTGTTTGCCGCGCCGCTTACGATATATGACCGGGCGGAGAAGACTGTGAGGGTCGAGGGAGGGGTGAGCGGGACGCTGAAGCCGGAAGGGCACGAGATGAGCGCGCGGCAGATGGAATGGAAGGAAAGCTCGGACGAGTTGTCTGCGGCGGACGCGGTGGTGAAGGTGGACGGCGGGAGCATCCGGGGGGACGAGATGAGGCTCAAGCGGGAAGGCAGGCGGGTGGCGATGGAAGGCAACGTAGTGATTGAACTGGAGCTGAACAGGGAAAAAAGATGAAAGTCGAGCGCAGATGCGACAACCATCCGGACCGCGAGGCAAGCTCGTTTTGCGTCGGGTGCGGGAAGGCGATATGCCCTGAATGCGAGAGGCCGCAGGCAGGCCGGCCGTACTGCGCGCCGTGCGCGAAAGCGCGCAAAAAGGAAAAGAGGAAAGCGAATTCGCAGAGGCGGGCGGAGGGAATAGGAAGCGGGATTGCGGGGGCGGCGCGCGCGGCGGCGGAAGGGGCCAAGCATGGAGCGCCGGAAAAGTTTCCGAAAGAGGCTCTGCGGGCGGCGGCGTTCGCTGTGGACGCGGCGGCGATTGTTCTGATATCGATTCCATTGACGCTGATTTTCAGGGCGGCGTCCATGCAATGGATGTCGGACATCGGCGGGATGGGATACCCGGTGAGCGTGTACCTGTCGGTATTGACGGTGTCGTCGTTGTATTTCATATTGTGGCACTGGCGGGGCGGGGCGACGCCGGGGAAGGCGCTGCTGGGGTTGAAGGTGAAGGCGGCGGCGGGGGGCGGCCCGGTAAGCGCGGCGGCTTCCGTGTGGCGCTGGATCGGGATGTTGGCGGCCATCATCTGGGCGGCGGCGGGCGCGGCTATCATGTGGCGCATTATTCTCTGGGGGAAGTACCTGACCAAGGGGCTGTCTATGCCGCAGGCGGTGGTGGTGTTCGTGTTCGGGGCGGCGGTCATGGCGGCGCTTTCCTCAGGGCTTTTGATAACGCTAGTCGGCAAACACAAAAGAGGATTTCACGACCTGCTCGGCGGAACTGTCGTCGAGAGGGAGATAAAAAAGAACAGGAGACGGGAAAGTGAGAGTCAAACCGGAGAAGTACCCGTTCGCGGGGATTAAGAGCGGAAGGCTGACATTCGGAGGAGCGGACGTCGCGGCGATGGCGAAGAAGTTCGGCACGCCGCTTTATCTGTTCGACGAGGATGGATTCAGGTCGCGGTGTAAAAGTTTCAAGACGGCGTTCGAGGGCGCGTACGGAGACGTGTTGGCGCTGTTCGCCAGCAAGTCGCTGACGACGCTAGCGGCGCTTGCGATAGCGAGCGACGAAGGGCTGGGGCTGGACGTGGCGAGCATGGGCGAGCTGGCCGGGGCAGAGCGCGTCGGAGCCGACATGTCGAAGGTGGTTCTGCACGGCAGTTTCAAAAAAGAAGAAGAGCTTGAGAGGGCGATCAAGGCCGGCGTAGGGAGGATAGTTCTGGACTCGGCGCTGGAGGCGGACGCGGCGGACAGGGCGGCGCGGCGGCTGGGAGCCAAGGCGAAGGTCATGCTGCGAGTGACGCCGGGCATTGAGGCGCACGTGCACGAGATGGTGCAGGTGGGCAAGCTGGACAGCAAATTCGGGGTTCCGCTCGAAGGCGGGGCGGCGAAGACGCTAATCGGCCACATCATCAAGAAGCGCAACCTCGATTTTACTGGGATACACTATCACATCGGCTCGCAGATACTTGAGACGGAGCCGTTCCGGGCGGCGGTGGCGCGCGCGGCGGAATTCATGTCCGAGCTCAAGAGAGAATACGGCCTGACGCTGCGCGACCTGAACATCGGCGGCGGGTATCCGGTGAGGTACGACAGCGCGCAGGCGATGGTGAGCGAGGCGAAGTTCGCGGCGGCGGTGTGCGGCGCGCTCAAGAAAGAGTTGCGGGAACGCAAACTTGACGCTCCGAGGCTGATGCTGGAGCCGGGTCGGGGAATCGCCGGCCCGTCCGGTATGACCGTCTACACGATAGGCCCGGTAAAGAGCATTCCCGGCGTGCGCAACTATATCAACGTGGACGGCGGGCTGTCGGACAACCCGCGCCCGGCTCTTTACGGCTCGGTGTACGAGGCGGTTGTCGCCGAAAGGCCGCTTGACCGCAAGGGCGTGAAAAAGTACAGAGTGAGCGGAAGGCACTGCGAGACGGACACGCTGATAAGCGAGATAGAGCTGCCGGACCCGAAGCCGGGGGAGACGCTTGCGGTATTTTCCACAGGGGCGTACAACCATTCGATGTCCGGCAACTACAACAAGTTCCCGAGGCCGGCGACGGTGTTGTTGAGGGGAGGAAAGCCTGAAGTGGCGGTGAGGCGCGAGACGGAGGAAGACCTGTACGCCTGCGACACGCCGCCGGCAAGGCTGATGAAGAAATGCGGAAAGAAGAAATAAAGAAGCGCCAGTTCGCAAGATCGGCCGCGCTCGCGGCGGTTCTCGCTTTGGCATGCGCGGCGTCCGGCTGCGGAGCGCGTCTCAAGTATGATTTTCCCGTCCGCAAAACATTCGTCTATTCTTATACAGAAAGCCGGCAGGTTGAAAAGGCTGAAGGCGAGTTTGAAGACAACATAGCGTGGAAGAAGCTTGTGACGAAGGCGAGAGTGGCCGAGATTTCCAGAGGAGGGACGACGATAGTCAAGCTGACGGCGCACCCGCCGGAAGGCGAGGGACACGCGACAAAGGGCCGCTCATACGGAGATGTCGAAGTCTATATCGACCGTTCGGGACGGCATCTGGACATGAGAGGCTCCGGCATGCCGCCGTCCATAAACCTTTATCATCTGCTCCCGGAGCTTCCCAAGAAGAGAATGCGCAGGCGCGCCGTTTGGAAGGAGACCTCCGATGTCAAGGTCTTCAACATGGACCTGAAGATGGAGTTGACAAAGAGATATCTCGGCAGGGAGCGCGTCAATTCCATCCTTTGTCATCGATTGGAAGGCGCGGGCAGATATGAGGTGGAAAGAAAGGCGCAGGACCCCGAAAGCGGGAGCATCGTGGAAGTGCGCATGGAAATTGACTACAAGGAAGAACTGTGGTTCGCGAAGAACGGCTATCCGGTCAAGCTGGTCGTCACGCAGAATCGGGTCAGGAAGATGAAGGACACGGCCACCGGACTGGACCTAATCAGGCGAGGGGACAGGGTGACGACGGAACTGATGTTGATGGGGTCGGAATGAATCTGGGGGCGAGGCTTAAGGAGTCGTTGCCGGAGTCTTGGAGCGTCGCGCTCGCGGCTCTGGGAAAAATGGCGGCGGACGCCGGGTTGCGGCTGTGCGTGGTGGGCGGATGCGCGAGAGACTTGGCGATGGGGCTGCGCCCGCCGGATGTCGACCTCGTCCTTGAAGGAGACGCGGTGAAGTTCGCCGCGGCGGCGGCGCGCGCGCTCGGACTCGAATGCGACAGCCACGCGCGTTTCGGCGTAGCCACGCTGCGGGCTTCCGGCGGTTTCAGATTCGATGTGGCGTCCGCGAGGACTGAGACCTATTCGCGGCCCGGCGCTCTGCCGGATGTTTCTTTCGGCTCGATAGAGGACGACCTTCGCCGCCGCGACTTCACCATAAACGCTATCGCCGTCGAGCTTCGGCCCGGCAGCTTCGGCGAGGCGCTCGACCCTTTCGGCGGGTTGAAGGACATCGAGGCCGGGATTGTCAGGTTGCTTCACAGCAAAAGCTTCATAGACGACCCCACCCGGATCGCCCGATGCGCGCGGTTCAGCGGAAGGCTCTCTTTTAAAGTTGAGCCTGAGACGGCGGCGCTCGCGGCGGACGCATTGGCCGCCGGGGCGATGGACACGGTGTCGGGCGAGAGAATCAAGAAGGAATTGAAAACGTTATTCGAGGAGAAGCCATCGGGGCGCGGGCGGGCGGTCGCAGCGTTCTCAAAAATGGGCGTTGATTCCGCTGTCTGCCCCGGTTACGCCATGAGCGCGGCGCTTTTTCTGCCGGAAGATTTAGCGGCGGAATCAGAAACGGCGGAGCGGTTTGCAGTGGACGGAGCGTTCTGCGGATGGATGGCCGGGCTTGCCGCGGCTTCCATTGGAAACGCGCGGGACGTCATGCGGCGGCTTTCGGAGAGGATATGCGCGACCCGCGAGGAGGAAAGGATTCTGGAGGCTGCGGGAGAGATTGACGCCGGGGCGCTGAGCGCGGCGCTGGAATCGGCGGCTGGAGGCGCGGAGGTTTGCGGCGCGCTTGAAGCTTTGCCGCTTGAAGCTTTGGCGGCGTTCAGGGCGGCGGCCTCGCCGCAGGCGCGCGCGCGCTTGGACGATTTCCTCCTCAGGCTGCGCGGCATGAAACTGGAAATAACAGGAGAGGATTTGGCGCGGATCGGGTTCGGGCGCGGGCCTAGCATGGGCGCGGCGCTGGCCGAACTTCTCCGCAGAAAAAGGAACGGCATTCTATCCGGCGCGGCGGACGAACTGGCTGCGGCGCGCGACATTCTCAACAACGGTTCGGAGCGGACAAAATATTAAATGGACAATTTCATAAACCTCGTAGTTTTCTTTCCTTTCTTTCTCATCGCCATAATGTTCCACGAAGTGGCGCACGGATACGCGGCCCTGAGGGCGGGAGACGACACGGCGAAACATTCGGGCAGGCTCACTCTGAACCCGATAGCGCACATCGACCCCGTCGGCCTCGTTTTTTTCATCATCTCCGCGATGGCCGGCGTCGGCTTCGGTTGGGCAAAACCTGTTCCGGTGAACCCCGCGCGGTTTAGGAATTTCAAGCGAGACTTCATAGTCGTTTCAATCGCCGGAGTCGCGGCGAACTTGGCTCTGATATTATTCACCGTCTTAACGATAAAACTGTTGATGATGGCGGGAGTGTTGGAGCTGGGGGCGGACGGCTCCATCTACGGGGAAAGCGCGGCGGCGCAGTATATCCGGATGGTGGTGATGAGGTTCATCGCGCTGAACGGGATATTGATAGTGTTCAATCTGATACCGATACCGCCGCTGGACGGGTCGAAGGTATTGATGATGCTGTTGCCGCCGAGGCAGGCGGTGGCGCTTGCGCGCATAGAGCCTTTTGGCTTTCTCATACTTCTGGCGGGGCTGTGGTTCGGAGTGTTCGACATCTTGTTCAGGGGCGCGCTGTACGCGGTGATGAGCTTCGCCTACTATATTTTTATCCTATGACGGGCGCGGGGCGCGCATATTTGGTATACTGAACAGCCGCAGGGGAGCGCGGCGGAACGAATGAAAATACTGAGCGCGTTGAAACTGAAGCTGGCGGGATTCGTCGGCAGGCTCGAAGAGCTTGTGTCGGCGGTGAAGACGCACGTGATGGACATATTGGACGTGCGGCTGGGAGACGCCGCGCGCCAGTTGGCGGACGCCGCAAGAGCCGGCGGACACGACACCATGCGTTTCACCCCTTTCCTTTCTCTTGCGCGGCTCATGTTCATCAAGTCCCGCAACCTCCTGCCCGGACAGGACCAGTTCGAGGAAACCGACCTCGAAGCCGAGGAAGTCCAGCCGGAGGAAGAGCCGACCGAGGTGCGCGAGAGGCTCAAAAAGCAGCAGCACAGGTTTCAGGAAGTGGCGTTGCGCCTGCGCGTTCTGGAAGAAACCAACGCGACGAAACTGCGCTCCCGGCGGACCCGCTCGGAGGGCCTCCCGGAGTTCATAGACGAGATTTCATTCCTCGAACAGGCCACCCCGTTCGACCTCATGCAGACGATGATACAACTGCTCCGCATGAAGCCGGAGGAGCGGCTGTACCGCGTGAGGGTGGACGACGCCAAACTGTTGTCCATGAGGATATCCGAAGTGTTCGATTTTCTGCTGGCCCGCCGGGGCGAGCCGGCTCTGTACTCCGAAATCGTGTCCGCCGAAGCGCGGCGCGAGGAAAAGGCCCTCTCGTTTTTGGCCGTGCTGTTCCTGCTCAATCAGGGCCGGATCACCGCCGAACAGTCCGCCCCGTACGCGGACATCGAGATAAGGGTCAGGCAGGCTGAAGGAGGGGCGGGCTGAACATGCTCACTATCGACGAGATAACAAACGTGATTGAAGGCATATTGTTTCTGTCGCCGACGCCGGTGAAGATTGATGATATCGCCGAACACCTGAATGTGGACGCGTCTCTTGTGGGCGAGGCGATGGAGCGACTCAGAGCGCGGAGCGAGGGCGGCGGGCTGGAAGTCCTCAAGACCGCGGGCGGCTGGGAGATGGCCACGAGGAGCGAATACGTCGAGCATCTGCGCGCGTTCTTCGGCGGGCTTGACCGTTCCCGCCTTTCGCGCGCATCTCTTGAGACGATGGCGATAATAGCCTATCAGCAACCCGTCACGCGCGGCGCGATAGAGGCCCTTCGCGGCGTCAACTCCGCCGGAACCATCAAGTCGCTCCTAGACAAAGGACTGATCCGCATCAGCGGCAGGGAAGACGCCCCCGGACGCCCTTTCCTGTTCTCCACCACGCCGGATTTCCTTTCCTACCTCGGACTGGACAAGCTTGCGGACCTCCCCCCGCTCGAAACTTACGACTCCAAAGTCTGACCCGCGGTCTTTCGCTGCGGCGGAAATTCCTTATAATCGGAAAATGCGGCGGTTCGGCGCGTTGATTCGCGACTTTGCCTGCCGCCGAGAGCGCTTTCAGCGCGATATGGAGAGTCTGAAATGACAGGGCAGGGACTGACGACAGAGGAAAAGCTTGAGAAGCTGCGCGCCGAAGTCCGCGCGCTCGGCTCTGCGGTCGTCGCTTTTTCCGGCGGGGCGGACAGTTCGCTGCTGGCGAGAGTGGCTTCGGAGGAACTGAGCGGCCGCGTAGCGCTCGTCACCGCCGAATCAGAAACGTACACTCCAGAAGAGCTTGAGACGGCGAAGGCGACGGCCGCGAGCCTCGGCGCGCCCCATGTGGTTATTTCCACGCGGGAGTTCGACGACCCTGTGTTCCGCTCGAACCCGCCGGACAGGTGCTACCACTGCAAAAAGGAACTGTTCGGCGCGCTTGAGCGGATAAGGGCCGAACGCGGATACGCGCGGATAGCGGACGGGTCGAACGCGGACGATTCGAGCGATTACAGGCCGGGGAGCCGCGCTGCGGCGGAGCTTAATGTGGCAAAACCTATAGCCGCCGCGGGGTTGACGAAGGCGGACGTGAGGGAAATATCAAAGGCGCTGGGGCTGGCAGGGTGGGACAGGCCCGCCGCCGCGTGTCTGGCCTCGCGCGTGCCGTACGGAGTGGAACTGACGCCCGGCCTGATGGGGCGCATCGCGGAAGCGGAATCGAAAGTTAGGGAACTGACGGGAGCGCGTCAGGTCCGCGTCAGGCATCACGGAGAAGTCGCCCGCGTCGAGGTTCCGGAACAGGACATCCCGGCGGTCGCCGCTTCGGCTGCGCGCCGCGCGCTCGTTGACGCCCTCCGCTCCCTCGGCTACCATTATGTCGCTCTCGACCTGCTCGGATACCGGACGGGCAGCTTGAACGAGACGCTTCCAATCGATGGACGGAAGGATTGAAGTTATGAACGGAGACAAAGTGAGAGAGCTTCTAGAGTCGGTCGGGCGCGGCGATGTGTCCGTCGACGAGGCTTGCGAACGCCTCAAGACGCTTCCTTTTGAAGAACTGGACGGGGTGAAACTCGACCATCACCGCGCGTTGCGCAAAGGGTTTCCCGAAGTGGTGTACAGCGAGGGCAAGAGTGAGGAGCATCTGAGGGAGATAGTGAAGACATACGCGGCGAGGCGGGTGAATATGCTGCTGACGCGGGCCGGGGAGAGGGTGGCGGAGCTTGCGAGGGAGATAGAGCCGGGAGTGGAATACAACGCCGCGGCGCGGACAGTGCGAATGATATACGATCCGCCGCAGGTCTGCGCGAAGCGGGCGCTAATCGTAACCGCCGGAACGTCGGACATCCCGGTGGCCGAAGAGGCGCTTGTCACCGCCGAATCAATGGGATGTCCCGTCGAAAGGCTGTACGACGTGGGAGTGGCGGGGATACACAGGCTGCTCGGCAACAGGGAAAAACTGGACGCCGCCGGGGCGATAGTTGTGGCGGCTGGAATGGAAGGGGCGCTCGCGAGCGTGGTCGGCGGGCTGACCGGCAGGCCCATCATCGCCGTCCCCACAAGCGTCGGTTACGGGGCCTCCTTCAAAGGGCTTTCCGCGCTTCTCGGAATGCTCAACACATGCGCGCCCGGCGTGGCCGTCGTCAATATCGACAACGGCTTCGGAGCCGGATACTTCGCCGCCGTCATCTGCCGAGAACTAAGCGCGTAATCCCTTCAACCCGAAAACCGATAGATAGAAGAGGTTTTAGCCTACGGCGATTGGGGATAAACCCTTTCAACCCGGATTCGTCTATAGAGCCGACGAACCGGGGCGATTTTCATAGCGGCGAACTGTTTCGTTGCCGTCGCATTTTTTTGTTCATGAACCATAAGTTCTATCCGTTGCAAAAACGCGTCTTGCGTCTTGCAATTCATCCGCTCTGAACAATCGCTCCCGAATCCTAACGACGGATTCTGGTTCAAAAAAGTTCATTCAAGAAATCCTTTTTCCGAAACATATTATACGAAGCATTAAAAGATTTCCTGATTCCCCCTGAAACTCATATAGTGGTAAAACCTAAAAAAGCCCCGTTTCACTTAACAAATATCTTCTCGAGGCGCATTGATTTTGGAGCGCTGCGATTCATCGCCGCTTTAATCGCGATCAACGCTGACAAGAGCCGGGAATTAATTCCCGGCTCCGGGATGGTTCACATCGCTGGGAAAAGCGGCGATGAATCGCCGCGCTCCAAAGTCCCGCTCGCCGCGATAAATATCTGAGTTTCAGGGGGACTCAGGAAAGATTCTACCCATTGTGCCGGGTGGAGCCCACAACCCAGTTGTGGGCGATGGCGTGGCGGACGGCAAGGTTTGTTTAGATGTCGCAGGTTCGGGTTTATAATATGGTCGGGCGGGAGAGGTTGTGGCGGCTAGGTTGATGGCATGGGGAAGATTGCCCGTAGCACAAAGGAGTTAACGTTATGAAAGAAATGACGAGGCGGGAGTTTTTGAAGGGGATGGCCGCAGCGGGAGCGGGTGTGGCGGCGGGGATGGCGGCATGGCCGTTCGGCGGCGCCCGCGCGAGCGAGGAACTGAAGATATCAGCGCGGGGGGCGTTCGTGCGTCAGCGCGGAGAGGGTTTCGCCCGCGTGCGCGCCATATCGCTGGAGCCGGGGTTCAGGATTCAGGGGGGAGCGGCGGGGACGGATGCGTTTAAAATCGAACTGACGAATGTCCGGGCGGGCAGGCTGTCGTTTTACGGAAAGGGCGTAGAGACGGCGGAAATCCGGGAGTCGGAAGGAACGGTGGTTTTGAGGGCGAACGCTTCGCAGCCGGGAGGCGCCGTTTTGGAAACCGCATACAACCCGGCGTCCGGGGAGCGACTGAACTTTATCGCTTTCAGCGATACGCATCTGGGGGCGGACGGGGCGACGGAGCAGTTCTCGCGCGTGCGCCGTCAGGTCAACTTGCGCAGACCGGTTTTCGTGGTGAACGCGGGGGACAATGTGGATGTCGACGAACCCGCGCAATGGAATGTCTTTGAAACAGAGACGGCGAAGCTGGTAGCGCCGCTTTTCACGACAATCGGCAACCACGACAGTTACCTGTCGACCAAGCTGTACCGGGAGCGGATGGGCGCGCTGTATTACGCGGTCGATTACGGGGACACGCAGGTTCTGTTGCTCGACAACGCGCAGAAACACAACGACGCAACGTTGAGGATGGACGGGCCGAAACCGGACGAACAATGGGAGTGGCTTGAGGAGCAGCTTGCGCGGCCCGCCGCGCACAGGTTCGTCTTTTTCCATTTCCCGGTCTACGGAAACCGAAGCATGCTTGATCCGATGTATATAAGGAACACAACGTTGGAGGAAAGAGAAAAGGAAGTCGAGAGAATGATAGGGATGTTCAGGGCGGCGGGCGTAGAGTATGTCTGTTTCGGGCACAAGCACAGCGCGCGTCGGGAAGAAATAGAAGGAATTATACATATACAATTAGGAGGCGGGGGCGCGCCGCCGGACAGGACGGGGGAGCGGGACTTGAACTTCGTCCATTTCTTCGTGGATGAGAAGGGGGCGCGGGATTACACCGTGCATATCCATTCCGAACCCGGAGAGATTGAAAGCATAGAGTTCTGCGAATGGAGGGAGTCGCTCCCGGTCGGCGCGAAAGAGCCGATAATCGTCCACGGAGTCGCAGGAGACAGGCTCGTGGCGGTGGAGCCGGAACTGAAAATACTTTCCGGCCCGGGGACGCTGGAAGCTGGCGGAGTGTTCTCGGCGGACGCGCCGGGCAGGACGCTCATAGGGTGTTCGCATGGCGGGCTATGCATCGAAGCTATGGCAACCATAGAATAAATAAATATCCAAACCAACAAAGACGTTTTTGCAGATATGCCACTATTGACATAATAAACATGGCATATTCGATAAGATATTGACATGGCGTTTTAAATGGGTATCTTGGAAAAGATTGTGCCGTATTTATGTAAGTCTGAGAGTTCTAGTGTGATTAAAAATAAAACTTTTAAGAGAGGGGTGAGTTCACACACATGAAGCTGACCAGAAGAACGTTTCTGAAAGTTTCGGGCGCGACGGTGGCTGGACTGTCGCTCAGCGGAATCGGTTTCGGGTTCAAGAGTTCCCGAGCCTACGCCGCAGAGCTGCGCACAAAAGGCGCGACGGTAACAACCACCATCTGCCCGTACTGTTCGGTCAGTTGCAGCATCTTGGTGCACGCTGTTGACGGGAAGATAATCAACACCGAAGGCGATCCGGATGCTCCGATCAACCGAGGCGCGCTATGCAGCAAAGGCGCGTCGCTGTATCACCTCGCGGTGAACGACGACAGGGTGACCAAGCCGTTGTATCGCGAGCCGTACGGCAAGGAATGGAAAGAAGTGTCGTGGGACTGGGCGCTCGACGAGATCGCAAAGCGGATAAAGAAGAGCCGCGACGCGAGCTTCGCAGAGAAGAACGCCAAAGGCGAGACGGTGAACCGGACGGAGGGAATCGCGTCCGTCGGGAGCGCCGCGCTGGACAATGAGGAATGTTACATTTATCAAAAATTCCTAAGAGGTTTGGGTTTGGTGTATATAGAACACCAAGCCCGCATATGACACTCGGCTACTGTAGCGGCTCTGGGAGAGTCGTTCGGCCGAGGAGCAATGACCAATCACTGGATCGATTTCGCCAACAGCGATGTCGTGCTGGTGATGGGAAGCAACGCAGCGGAAAACCACCCGATATCATTTAAATGGGTAACGAAGGCGATGGAGAAAGGCGGCATGCTGATTAGCGTCGACCCGCGTTTCACCAAGACTTCCGCCAAGGCGGACATCTACGCGCGCCTTCGCTCCGGGACGGACATTCCGTTCTTGGGCGGCATGATTAAGTATATTCTGGACAACGATCTGATCGACAAGTTCTATGTCCAGAATTACACGAACGCTTCGTTCCTCATCAACAAGGACTTCAAGTTCGAGGACGGGCTGTTCTCCGGGTATAACGAGGAGAAACGCAGTTACGACAAGGCGACATGGGCGTATCAGAAGGACGCCAACGGCGTGATAATGAAGGATCCCTCGATGCAGGATCCGAACTGCGTGTATCAGCTTCTGAAAAAGCATTATTCCCGCTATGACATCGACAAGGTTGTGGAAGTGACTGGAACGACCAAGGACGAGTTGTTGAAGGTCTATAAGACGTACACTTCCACCTCCGGTCCCGCGAAGTCTGGAACCATTCTGTACGCGATGGGCTGGACGCAGCACACGGTGGGGACGCAGAACATTCGCACTATGTCGATGATTCAGACGCTATTGGGCAACATGGGAGTGGCTGGCGGCGGCGTGAACGCGTTGCGCGGCGAGTCGAATGTGCAAGGCTCGACAGACTACGGTCTGCTCTTCCACATACTGCCCGGCTACCTGAAGTTCCCCCTCGGCTCACAAGCCACGCTGGCGGACTTCCTGAAGGCCACCACGCCGACGACGGCGGAGCCTCAGAGCCTCAACTGGTGGAGCAACACCCCGAAGTACATGGTCAGCCTGCTGAAGGCTTTCTACGGCGAAGCCGCGACGAAGGAAAACGATTTCGGATACGGCTGGTTGCCGAAGGGCGACGTGGGAGCCAACTACTCTTGGCTCAATCTGTTCGATCAGATGAGCAAGGGCAAATTCACCGGATTCTTCGCGTGGGGTATGAACCCGGCGTGCAGCAGCGCGAACGCCGGAAAAGTGCGCAAGGCTCTCGGCGAACTCGACTGGCTTGTGAACGTGAACCTGTTCCCGAACGAGACGGGACAGTTCTGGAAAGGCCCGGGGATGGACCCGAGCAAGATAAAGACGGCCGTGTTCATGCTCCCGTGCGCGGCGTCGGTGGAAAAAGAAGGCAGCGTCAGCAACAGCGGACGCTGGGCGCAGTGGCGCTACAAAGCCGCCAATCCTCCGGGAGAGGCGATGCCGGACGCCGAGATTATCGAAGGTCTCGTCCACCGCGTGAAAGAGCTTTACAAGAAGGAAGGCGGAGCGTTCCCGGCCCCGATACTGAGCCTTGCGTGGGATTACGAGGAAAACGGCCACCTGAGCGTTCGCAAGATAGCCCGCGAGATTAACGGCTACTACACGCAGGATGTGCCCGGAGCGGACGGAGCGGTGTTCAAGAAGGGGTCGCAGTTGGCGAACTTCGTCGGCCTGAAAGACGACGGGACGACCGCATGCGGCAACTGGCTGTATAGCGGAAGCTACCCCGAAGCCGGAAACATGATGATGCGCCGGGACAACAACGACGCGTCGGGCATCGGGCTTTACTCCAACTGGTCGTGGTGCTGGCCGTTGAACCGCCGCATCATATACAACCGCGCGTCGGTAGACCTCGACGGAAACCCGCGCCGCCCCGAACTGCCCGTCATCAAGTGGGACGGAGCCAAGTGGGTCGGAGACATCGCGGACAACGCGGCTCCCCCGATGTCGGACAAGGAAAAAGGAAAGCTTCCTTTCATCATGACATCCGAAGGAGTCGCCAAGCTGTTCGGTCCCGGACTGGCCGAAGGCCCGTTCCCGGAACACTACGAACCGCTGGAATGCCCGGTGGAGAACAACGCGTTCAGTTCTCAGAGAATCAACCCGACCGTCAAACTGTTCAACGAGAAGGGCGAGGGAGAAGGCAAGGACGTGTATCTGACTTGCGACCCGCGCTATCCGTTCGTGTGCTCCACGTACAGAGTGGTGGAACACTGGCAGACGGGGCTTATGACCCGCTGGAACAAGCAGCTTGTCGAATTGGCTCCGCAGAACTTTGTCGAGATGAGCAAAGAGCTTGCGGCTCTCAAGGGAATAAAGAACGGCGAGATGGTGACGATCAAATCGCCGCGCGGACAGATCGACGCCGTCGCGATGGTGACATCGAGATTCAAACCGTTCACAGTCAAGGGGCAGACCGTCCATCAAGTGGGAACGACGTGGCACTTCGGCTGGTGCGCGCCTGTAAACGGCGGAGACACCGCGAACCTGCTCACGCCCACCGTGGGCGACGCCAACACCATGATCCCGGAATCAAAGGCGTTCATGGTTAATATTGAAAGGAAGGGGTGATCGGGAATGGCTTACGCAAAACTGTTTGACTCGTCGAAATGCATCGCCTGCCGCGGTTGCCAGAAAGCTTGCAAGAACTGGAATCAGGATCCCGCGGAAAAGACGACCAACCGAGGAACCCACCAGAACCCGCCCGACCTTTCACACCAGACCCGCACCGTGGTCAGATTCAAGGAACAGGAAGGCGGAGACCTCGGAATCATCTGGACGTTCTTCAAGGACTCCTGCCGCCACTGCATAGAGCCGGCCTGCAAGATGATCGCCGACGGCACGGATGAACAGGCCGTCGTCATCACCGACACTGGCGCCGTGATCTACAATGAGCGGACAGCTAAGGTTGAAGGGATGAACTGCGGATACAACATCCCGAAGCAGGAAAAAGACGGAGCGCCGTACGTGAAGTGCACGCTCTGTTTCGACCGGATCACGAACGGCCTGCAGCCGGCGTGCGTCACCACATGCCCGACCGGCGCGCTCGAATTCGGCAAGCGCGAGGATATCGTTAAACTCGCCCTCCAGCGCGTTGAAGAGGCCAAGAAACGCTACCCGGACGCTCACATATCGAGCGATTATAAGGAAGTCAACTACATTCAGGTCTTCCACTATAAGGAAGATATGTTCGAAATGTACGCTGACAGAGAGAAACAGCAGAAGATCAAAATGGCTTCCCGCCGCGATCTTCTCAATCCGAAGAAAGCAGCCGGAATGATCTCGAAGCTGCTGGGCTGACATTTTAGAAACACAAGCACAACGCAAGGGGCGGCTTTCGGGCCGCCCCTTTTTTATTTGTTTGAATTCGGATTCGGCAGATATACCAACTATTAAACCCGGATTCGTCGATAAAGCCGACGAACCGGGGCAATTTTCATAGCGGCGAACTGCTTCGTTGCCGCCGCATTTTTTTGTTCATGAACAATAAGTTCTATTCACTGCAAAAATGCGCCTTGCGCCTCGCATTTCATCCGCTCTGAACAATCGCTCCCGAATCCTAATGACGGATTCGGGTTAAATGAAACCTCCCACTCAAAAATAAGGGTGCCACCCCCAAACTCGTTGGGGGCGCTCCAAACAGTTTCGCCGGAAGTGGGAAGATTCATCTAATCATTCGTATATACATAAATCAAATACAACTTACCATCAGCAATTTGCGATAACCGCATCATGCTCAAAGGAAAGAACTTCGAACATGACACACATGTTTATGAGCAGAAATATCTAATAGCAAGCATATCGGCGAACTGCTTCTCACGCACAAATGAATTTGTGCGTGCCACCCATCTATATTGCTTAACACTTCGGGCGGGGGCAAGCCCCGCCCCTACAGTAAAAAAACGCGCTTGCGTTCCGCGTGTTATCCGCTCTGAACAATCGCTCCCGAATCCCAATGACGGGTTCGGGTTTATAGTATATTATTGGCAACAGAAGAAGCGAGGCTGTTTGTCACATTCTGCCGAAGGGGTCGTCCCGCCAGTCGGACATGAACGACAACAGCTTGTCCATGTCGGGAGTCTCGCCGGTCATCACGTAGTGGCCGGAGCAGCAGACGCCCATGAGAAGAGCGGTCTGAGGGTCGGCTCCGAGGGAGAGGGCGAGGGAGAAAGCCGCGTTGAAATGGTCTCCGGCTCCGGTGGTGATGACGGGGCGTTTCGTGTGCGGGCCGTCCTGAAGGTATGTTTTTCCGCCGATGACGGTTACGGCGAATTCCACTGGATGAACGACGACGGAAAAGACGCCGAGGGCGCGGGAGATTTCCTCGCAGGCGCGGGCGGCGGCGTCCGGCCCGCAAGCGTCGGCGGCGATGCCGAGCGCGGACGCTATCTGTCCGGCCTCGCGTCCGTTCAGGCCGAGTATGACTTTATAGCGACTTGAAAACTTCGGAACTATGCTCAACATGCGTTTGATGTCGGACAATTCCCGTTTCTGCGGGTCGGCAAGGTCGATGAAGAAAAAGCGGTCAGCGGTTGTTGAAAGTTTCGGGAATATTTCTGAGATTATATTTTCCCAGATGTCGGACATGAAGGGGAGCATGCTCCAGTTGACGAGGGCGAGAAGGCGGGCCTCGTCCAGAAGGTTGACAAAACGCTCTTTGCCGACATCCTCCAGAATTCTGTCCCAAGTGACGTGTGAGACGGGGGCCATCTTTCCGACCATGATTTTTCCGTCGAGGAATTCCACGGCGTCCGTATGGCAAGGTTCCGCGATGGATATGACGTTTGCTGCGTCTTTGAGAGGGCTGAAAACAGGATGGATGTCCGGTCTGCCGAGAGTTCCTATGTAAGTGGTTGATATTCCGAGGGAGGCGATGGCGTTTGCCATAATGGGGCCGTTGCCGCCTATCTTCACCCGCTGCGGCACATACTCTATGTTGCCGCTTTTGCCCGCGTAGCTTTTTATCCTCTCGGCGTAGTCCGACATCATTTCGAGCCGCGCGTATTCGGAGTTGTTTTTGCGGGTGTCCACCACGTGGACTATCTCGTCGATGAAGCCGTCCAGCCCGACGACGCAACGCATTTTTCCGGGCGCGTTGGCATTTGAGGATATGTTGTTTTTGAGCCGGGCGACAAGCTCTCGTTCTGTTTGTTGTGACATTTTATCTCTCCGCGCGCAGTCTTGATAAAATCGGATATAGTATATAACGGCGTCGCGGCGAAGTGAAGGAACCGGCGTCTGAAAGAGCGGGGGATCGGCGAATGGAAAGAAAGATATTCATCAAAGGCGGAACGGTTTACGACGGGGCCGGGGGGCCGGGCGTCAACAGCGACGTCTACATCGAAGGAGACAAGATAAAGGCAGTGGGAGAAGAGGCTAGCGCGATGGCCCGCGCGGACGATCCCGCTCTTTCATCCATCGACGCCGCCGGCAAGATGGTGTGTCCGGGATTCATAGATATGCACGCGCATTCGGATTACAAGATAGCGGTGAACGGCTCGATGGAGGCGAAGTTGCGGCAGGGGGTGACGACCGCGGTGGTGGGGTCGTGCGGGTTTTCGGGAGCGCCTATGAACGACAGGCTGAGGCGCGATTTCAAGGGCTATCTGTCCGGCATGTTCGGAACGGAGTGCCGGTTTGAATGGGATTCCACCGCCGGATATATCGAACACATAAAGAGAATTGGAATCGGGGCAAACGTGTTTTTGCAGACCGGGTTCGGCAATTTGAGGCAGATGACGATGGGGCGGTCGCCGTTGAAAGCGAACGCGGGGCAGATAGCCGAAATGAAAAAGTTGCTGGATAAGTCGCTGGAAGAAGGGTCGAGGGGTTTTTCCGCGGGGCTGGCGTACCCGATGCAGATGTTCTCGTCCACAGAAGAAGTGAAGGCTCTCTGCGGGACGGCGGCGAAGCGTGGCGCGCTGTTCAGCGTTCACGTGAGGAACGAGATAGACAAGCTGGAGGAGGCGAACCGGGAGGTAATCGGGATAGCGGAGGAGACCGGGGTGTCGCTGCAGATATCGCACCACAAGGCGATATTGAGCCGCAACTGGGGCAAGCCGCGGCAAACGATGAAGATGATGGAGGAGGCGCGCGCGCGCGGCGTGGATGTCGAGGCGGACGTGTATCCGTTCACGGCGTTTTCCAATATCCTCGCCACGACGATGCTGCTGAACGAGCCGGGGATGGAGGAAAAGGTGATTTTCCTCGAACTGAAAAAATTGAAGCAGTACGAGGGTAAATCGCTTGCGGACGTGATGAAGGACACCGGGAAGGGGGCGAAGGCCGCCGCCCTGCATATCCTTTTCAAAGAGGGTTTCAGCAACGCCCCGGTCGCGGGCGAGTTTATTTCGGAAGACGACCTTCGGTTCATCATGTCGCATCCCCTCAGCAGCATAGGGTCGGACGGAGTGGAGACAGACGAGGGGGCGAAGGCGCATCCCCGGCTGTTTTCCACCTCGGTCAGGTTTCTGAAACATTACGTCCTTGGCGAAAAGCTGATGCCGATGGGAGAGGCGGTCAGGAAGATGACGTCGATGCCGGCAAGGAAAATCGGGGCTGCTCGCCGGGGATTGATTAAGGAAGGTTATTTTGCGGACATCGCGGTGTTCGACCCGGACGCGCTCAGGGACAATTCTACGTATGAGGACCCTGTCAGGTATCCGAGCGGGTTTGACGCGGTGATTGTAAACGGCGAAATTGCCGTTATGAAGGATGAGATTACAAGCGCGCGCGCAGGAACCGTGCTTTGAGACTCATAGAAGAAAATAATAGTTCTTTTATATACTAGATAAAATATATAAATATGTTATATTATACGGATTCGCGCGTATGTTCGACTGGCAGACGCGCTTGTCAAGTCCGGGTTTTTCTTGTGAAAAATCCTAGTTAGGCGCGCAACCGACCGGAGAGAGAATTGAGGGTAATCGGCGGCGATTTGAAGAGGTCCAAGCTGTTCGGCCCGGAGGATGGAGACGACAGCATAAGAGTGACGTACGACCGGGTCAGGGAGAGCATATTCAACTTGACCGGGCCGATGGACGGAGCGAGGTTTCTGGACCTGTTCGCGGGGGCGGGGAGCGTAGGGATAGAGGCGTTGAGCCGGGGGGCGGCGAAAGTGACGTTTGTGGATCACGCGCCGAAAGCTATCCGGCTGGTGGAGAGCAACGTAGGGAAATTCGGGCTTGAGGACAGGGTTGAAATAATCAGGATGGACGCTAGGGAATACGTCGCCGGAGGGGCGGCGCGGGGAGTTTTCGATCTGATATTCCTCGACCCGCCGTATGCGGGGGGCCTTTTCGAGGCGGCGATGGACTCGCCGGGGATTGCCGACATGCTGGCGGACGGCGGAAAAGTCGTCGGGCAGCACGGGGCGGAGCCGGAACGCGCGAAATTCGGGGCGCTGTTCATGGCGGACATCAGGAGATACGGCTCAAGCTGGGTCTCTATCTGGAAAAAAAATAAGGACAGCGAAAAATGAACATTGCTGCTTATCCGGGGAGTTTCGACCCGATTACCAACGGCCACATGGATATAGTTCAGCGCTCGGCCTCGGTGTTCGACGAGCTTATTGTCGCGATTTCCAACAATCCGTCGAAAAAACATCTTTTCTCGATTCAGGAGAGGTTGGAAATTGCCAAGGAGCTGACGAAGGGCATCGCCAATGTGAAGGTGGAAAGCTTCGACACTCTGCTTGTGGATTATGTGAAGGCGTGCGGAGCGAAAGCGGTTGTGCGCGGGCTGCGCGCGGTGACGGACTTTGAAATGGAGTTTCAGATGGCGCTGGTGAACAAAAGGCTGGCTCCGAACGTCGAGACGGTGTTTCTGGTGACGAGCACGGAGCATTCTTTCATCAGTTCCTCGATAATAAAGGAAGTGGCGTCGTTCGGCGGGGACGTGAGTTCTCTGGTGTCGCCGCTGGTGGACGCGAAGCTGAAGGAAAGATTTTCAAAGAAGTGAGTGGGAGAGGAAAATGGCGGCAGGGGAAGGCGGGAAGGGATTGAAGAAGGAAAAGCTGGCAAGGTTTCAGAAGTTGCTGGACGCGCTGGAATCGCATCTGGACGGCGGTTTTTTCCTTTCATTTATTGGAAAAATCGTTGTGGATGAGAAGAAGATATACTCTGTCCTCAATGAAATGAGGTCTATGAGGATAGAGATGGAGGCCGAGGCGGAAGAGGAAACGGTGCGGGCGGCGGCGGAAAAAATGGCGTCGCCTGAGGGGGCCGGCAAAGGTGATGTCGGGGCCGGAGCTGAGATGTATGCCCTCCAGACGCTTGACAATCTGGAGCAAACATTGCACAAAGTTATGAGCACGGTTAAGGAAGGCAGAAAGTATTTAGAGAGAAAAATGGAGCGGGAGGTGAAAGAAGATGGCGCTTCCGAAATATAAGAAATCGCGTTCAAGCACAAGAAGCCAGAAGGCGCAGTGGAAAAGAGGCTTGAAGACGCCGACGCTGACGGAATGTCCGCAGTGCCACGAAGTGAAGATGACGCATCGCGCGTGCGCGAAATGCGGCTACTACAAGGGCAAGACGGTTCTTGTGACCAAAGTCGAGGGATAACGGAGGCAGGACGCTAAATGTCAGACATGATAGAACGCCTGAAGAAAGTGGTCATGGCGGAGCTTGGCGTGTCGGAGGACAAGATAGTGATGGAGGCGTCGTTCAGGGACGACCTCGGAGCCGACTCGCGCAAGATATTCGACTTGATAATGGCCGTAGAGGACGAGTTCGGGATAGAAGTGCCGGACGAGGACGCGGTGATGATAGTCACGGTGGGAGACGCCGCCGATTATCTGAAAAAACGGCAGGTGTGACCCGTTGAAACTTTCCCCCCTCGAAGTTCGGGACAGAGAAGGATTCCCGAGGCCGCTCGAGGACTTGCTGGGAATCATCGGCGTGGAATTCAACGACCAATCGGCGTTGAGGGCGGCTCTTACGCACCCGTCATACTGGGGCTCGTGCGTGCTGCCCGAAATTGAGCGGCTGGAACGCAGTTACGAACGGCTGGAGTTCCTCGGCGACTCTGTTCTGGCGCTCTCCATCTGCGAACGCCTGTTCAAATCTTTTCCGGAAGACAATCAGGGAGCGATGAGCAAGGCAAAGGCGCACCTTGTGAGCAAGGGCGTGCTGCTGAAGGCCGCTCGCAGGATCGAGCTTGGGGATTTCATCAGGGTCGGCAAGGGCGTCGAGGAGTCGGCGGGCAGAGACCACACGGCTTTCGTGGTGGATTGCTTCGAGGCGCTGATCGGAGCCGTCTTCATCGACCAAGGGTTCGAGAGGGCGCGCGACTTCGTCATCGAACGGATGTCCGAGTTTCTTGAGGAGGCTGGCGGCGAGGCCGCTCGCGACTTCAAAACCGAACTTCAGGAATACGCTCAAAAACGCCACAAGAATCTCCCTCGATATGTTATGATATCCGAGAACGGCCCGGACCACTGCAAGGTGTTCAGGGTGGAGGTATTCGTGAACGGGGAGTCTCTCGCAACCGGAGAGGGGCGAAGCAAAAAAGAAGCGGAGACGGAGGCGGCGCGCTCGGCGATATTGGGCATAAGCTCCGGCTCCTGAGTCGATAATAAACAATAAGGCCCGCAATGTATCTGAAATCGGTGTCAATGTTCGGATTCAAGACGTTCGCCCGCCGGACGGTCTTTGAGTTCCGCGAGGGCGTCACCGCGGTGGTCGGCCCGAACGGAAGCGGAAAAAGCAATCTGGTGGACGCGATAACGTGGGCGCTCGGCGAACAGAGCATGCGCTCGATCCGGGGCCGCAAACTCGAAGAGGTCGTCTACCACGGCAGCGCCAGCCGCAAGCCCCTCGGCTTCGCCGAGGTCGTCCTAACTTTCGACAACGACGACGGCTATTTCCCGCTCCCTCAGAGCGAAATATCCATAACCAGAAGGTACTTCAAATCCGGCGAGAGCGAGTTTGCCATCAACAACGAGCCTTGCAGGCTCAAGGATATTCAGGAACTTCTCATCGACACCGGACTGTCCACCACCAACTATTCGATTATCAATCAGGGCGACGTCGAATACGTCATCGACCTGTCTCCATCGCAGAGGCGCGAGATATTCGACGAGGCCGCCGGAATAAATAAATATAAAATCGAAAAAACGAAAACGCTGTCGAAAATCAAAGACACGAATATCAACATCTCCCGGCTGAAAGACATACTGACTGAGATATCCGAATCGCTGGGGCCGTTGAAAGAGCAGGCGGAAAAGGCGAAACGGTATGACGAGATAGTGGAGGAGATGGAACGGCTGAAGCTGGGCGTCTTCGCGTCCGAGATAAGGCGTCTGAAGAGCCGCTTGGAACAGCTTTCCGCCGAGGGAGAAGGTCTTAAGGCAAAGAGGGCGGAAGGGTTGAAGAAAGTCGGCGAGCTGAGGCAGTCGCGGGAGAACGTCGGAGCGGGGATAGACGGAGCGCGGGCGGAAATCGACTCGGCGCTGCGCGAATTGGCGGACATCGGCTCGAAGCTGGCGCGCGCGGAGGAATCCGCGAGGTTGCTGGCCCGCGCGGTGGAAGACGCGGACAGAAGGGCCGCCGCCGCCGACGTTGAAAAGACTGACATCTCAAAACAGGAGCAAACTCTAGAAAAAGATATAAAAGACCTTAGCGCGAAAGCCGAGCAGAAAAAACGCCGGCTCGAAGAAGCCGCCGCAGAGCTTGAAAGCGCGACGAAACAGTCCTCCGACGACCTGAAACTGAATAGGAAAGAGCTGACGGAGAAACGCGACGGGTTGCTGCCGGAAGCGGAGGAATTGAAGAAGATAGAGGCGCGGCTGGCGGGCGAACTGGCGGTGGCGAAGGACAGGCTGGCCGGGATGTCGGCGCGGGTGAAGTCCCTGACCGCCGCCCGGGATTCGGCGCGGGACAGGCTGGCTTCGGCGCGCGAACGGGGCAAGTCCGAGAGCGAAAAAGTTTCGCTATTTGAAAAGCAAATCCGCGAAAAAGAATCGCAGGCGGAAAAGCTTCGCGCTGGCATCGAGGAAACTTCCGCCGGGCGGGATAAAGCGCGGGCGGCGCTTGATGCGGTCGTCGCGGAGCGCAACGCTTTGTCTGCGCGGGTCGAAGCTATCGAACGCGTAGCGGGCCTGATGGCCGTGAGCGAAAAAGGAAAACAAACCGCCCGGCTCGCTGACGAGATTGAGATCAAAACCGGGTTCGAGCCTGCCGCGCGCCGCGCTCTGAATGAGCTTTTTAACGCTTCAATTTCGACTTCCGCAGACATAGGGAAAGCGCTCGAAGAGGCCGCCGACAGCGGGGCCGCGAGGCTGATTCTCGACTGGTTTGCCGGAGCCGGAGCGGCGGCGGCGGAGGCTCTCACAAAGAAAAAATGGGCGAAACGGCTCCTGTCGGACGCGGTGTCGGTCAAACCGGGCGCGCCGAAGGAGTTGCTGAATGTATTCTCAATGTTCGCGCTCGCGGACACCGACGCGGAGATGAAAGAGGCGATTTCGGAACTGCCTCCGGGGGCCGGGGTTGTGAGGGCGGACGGAGCGGCGTGTTTCATCAACGGGACGTTGTTCACGGGCGAGGCTCTGCCTACCAGCGAGGCTGCAAGAGAGCGCGTGGCCGAGCTTAAGTCTGAACTCGAAAAGAAGAACGCGGAAGTCAAGGCGGGCCGCGCCGCGCGCGAAGAAGCTGAAAAGAAATACGCGGCCATGAGGACGTCGTCCGAAGAGGCTGGAAAAGAATTTAACAAATTGAATATCGAACTGGCTGCGGCGCGCGAGCGCGCTGCGGCGGCTGTGGAGCGCGTCGAGATTCTGACGAAAGACCTAGAATCGGCGGAAAAAGCGCTGGCCGATTTCGCGTCGTCCGGGGGCGGCTCCGAGTCGGATGTCGCAAAACTGGAATCCGAATTCCGGAATGTTTCTGAAAAGAGAAAAGATATTGAGTCGGATTTAAAGTCGGCGCAGTGCGGGCTGGACGAGATTGCGGACGCTTTCAGGAAACGGGAGATGCGCGAGGTGGACTTGCGCGTCGAGATGGGAGAACTGAGGCGGGAGATAGAGGCGGCGGGCGACGCGGAGAAGTACAGGCAGGCGGAGTTGGAGCGGGCGCGCAGGAGAAGCGGGGACATTGAAGCGGAGAAGTCAAAACTGTCTGCGGACAGGCAGCGCACATCCGAAGAGATGAAGGCGGGCGAGGCGCTGGCAAAAGAGCTTGGGGCGTCGCGCGCGGCGGCGGAATCCGCGCTCGCGCAGAAACGTGCCGCGCTCAAAGGCATGGAAGACGAAAGCCTGAGGCTGCGCGGAGAGATACACGCCGTCGAAACCCGGCTTGAAGAGTTGAAAGAGGCGATGCTCGACAGCGAGATGAAGTGCGCGCGCGCGGAAACGCAACTCGAAGAGATAAGAAGGCAGTTCTCTGAGGAGTTCGACGATGTCTCCGAGGAGCGGGCGCTCGAAGAGACTGCCGACGGCGGCCCAGCGGGAAAAGGACGCTACCTCGCTCTGAAAAAAGAGCTTGAGACGCTTCAGCCGGTGAACATGCTGGCTATCGGCGAATATGAGGAGAAGTCCAACAGATTCGACCTGCTGAGCGAACAGATAGGCGACCTCGAAGACGCGCGCGCGACTCTGCTCGACATCGTGAACGAGTACGACGACCGCAGCAGGTCGCAGTTCATGGAGACGTTCGAGCGGGTGCGTGAAAAATTTCAGGAGACGTTCGTCGAGATGTTCGGCGGCGGCGAGGCGGAGCTGATGCTTGTCGGCGACGGCGATCCGCTCGAATCGGGCGTGGATGTTTCCGTGCAGGTGCCCGGCAAGAGGATGAGGGCGATAACCCTTCTGTCCGGCGGCGAAAAAGCCCTTTGCGCGCTGGTTCTGATTTTCTCCATACTCAAAGTGAAACCCAGCCCGTTCTACGTGCTCGACGAGGTTGACGCCGGGCTTGACGAAAGCAATATTGTGCGGTTCCGCGAAATGCTGAAAAAACATTCGACCAACAGCCAGTTTCTGGTCGTCACCCACAACAAGGGAACGCTGGTGGGAGCCGACCAATTGTTCGGCATAACAATGGACAAACAGGAAGGATACTCGAAGCTCCTTACGGTATCCATGGAATAACAACCATGTTCGACAGATTGAAGAAGGGTCTCAAGAAGACCAGCGACAGCTTACGGCATAAAATTTCAGCCGCCATAGGGCGGGCGGTGAAGATAGACGACGAGTTCTGCGAGAGGCTGGAAGAGGCTTTGCTGCTTTCAGACGTTGGCGCGTCGACCGCCGCGCTTATCGTGGATGAAATCAAGAGCAAGGCGATGGAAAAGCGCCCGGCGGACGCGGAGGCTCTAAACGCGCTCGTCGTGGACATACTCGCCGAGATACTCGAATCGGGGGCGGCCGCCGAACCGCTGGCCCCCGGCCTGAACGTCGTCATGATGATGGGCGTGAACGGCTCCGGAAAAACCACGACGATAGGCAAGTTGGCAATGCGCTACAAAGCCGAAGGGCGCAAGGTGATGCTGGCGGCGTGCGACACGTTCCGGGCGGCGGCTTCCGAGCAGCTTGAGATATGGGCCAAGCGGTCGGACGTGCCGATAATAAGGCAGAGGGAAGGCGCGGACCCGTCGGCGGTCATGTACGACGCGATACAGGCCGCGCGCGCGCGCGGCGCAGACCTGCTTATCGCCGACACCGCCGGACGCCTTCACACCCAGTCCAACCTCATGCGCGAACTGCAGAAAATCCAGCGCGTGGCTGTGGAAAAAGCCGGGGTCGAGAACTTCAGGGCGTGGCTCGTCCTCGACTCGACCATCGGAAGAAACTCGTACAATCAGGTTCAGCAGTTCGGACAGGCCGTCCCTGTGGACGCGTTGGTGCTGACCAAGATGGACGGAACGGCGCGCGGCGGCGTCGTGTTCTCCATACTCAAGGAATGGCGCATGCCGATAATGTTCGTCGGCGTCGGAGAAAAGATGGAAGACCTGCTCCCGTTCAACGCCTCGGAATTTTCCCGCGCTCTCCTCGGCGACGCCGTTGATCCGGCCTGAAACTGAAAAACCGAAAAAATCCGAAAATACCGCGAAAAAGTTTTCGCCTTTGGCGATTGGGGAAAAACCCTTTGAACCCGAATCCTTCATTAGGATTCGGGATTATTATCAACCCAAAGAGCGACAGACGATTGACAACAAGACCGCTCGATATGATATAGTATCTTCAAGCGAGAACAGCACGAATAACGGAGGCGTAAATAGGCGGCTGACTCTTCCTGTATTATCAATAGTGTTATTTGGTTATTCTAGTTGTTCAGTTTTGATACGATTCATATCGCGGTATCAGATGGAAACAGTGAATAAAAGAATCGCTTTATCACTACAGACGCCACATCAAGGAAAATGACGCTATCATTTATTGACTTTTTAGATATTTACGAATAACGTTAAGCAATATTCTTGTTTATGAAGGTGAAAAAATGGAAGCATGGTGGGGTGCGTTAAGCTCTTTTGAAAAGGTGTTTTGGGCTGTTGCTGTCGTATTCTCGGTGTTCTTCTTGCTCCAACTCATATTCACTTTCGCAGGGGGCGACGACATCGACTCCGGGGACGTAGATCCGAGTAGCGACACGCATAGCGATTTATTTCTTGGTTTTTTCACCATCAGAAACATGGTGGCGTTTTTTCTCGGTTTCTCTTGGTTTGGTTTGGCCTGCTTGGAGAAAGGCTTGTCGAAGTCGCTCACGGTAATCATCGCCGGTGTTTGCGGCGTTGGAACCGTAGCGCTGGTGATGCTGCTTATGAAAGGGCTTTCTTCCATGAAAAGCAGCGGAACTTTGTCGCTGAAAAACGCCATCGGAAAAGAAGGCTCTGTAACAATAGCAGTGCCAGAAAATATGAATGGAAGAGGTAAGATAAATATTGTCCTTCAGGGAAGGTTGGTAGAGCTTGATGCGGCAACAAAGGGAGCTAGGCTAAATAAGGGAGAACAGGTAAAAGTAACAGAGACGATCGGGGATCAAACCTTGGTGATTGAAAAAATCAAATAAAGATATTGGCGGGGGAATATTAAATGTACATGCTTATCGGTCTTGTTGTAGTGGCAGTTGTGCTTTTCGCGACTTTGCTCGCCGCGATGACAAGGTACCGGCGGTGTCCGTCGGACCAGATCATGGTCGTTTATGGGAAAGTGGCGAAGGGTCAAACATCGAAGTGCATACATGGTGGCGCGTCGTTCGTCTGGCCGCTTTTTCAGGCTTGCGAGTATCTTGACCTCACCCCGATGACAATCGACATCGGCCTGAAAAACGCGCTGTCGAATCAGAATATAAGGGTGGATGTCCCATCTCGATTCACCATAGGGATTTCCACCAATCCATCGGTTATGACTGTAGCAGCCGAACGCCTTCTCAGCATGAGCAGGGAGCAAATTGAGGAGAACGCCAAAGACATTATTTTCGGGCAACTCCGCGCGACTATAGCAACAATGAGCATTGAAGAGATCAATGCGAAACGTGAAAAGTTCGAAGAAGAAGTGATGAAAAATGTCGAGACGGAGCTAGAGAAGCTCGGCCTCAAGTTAATAAATGTGAATATCACCGATATTTCCGATGAATCTGGATACATTGAGGCGTTAGGGAAAAAAGCGGCTGCCGAGGCCATAAACAAAGCCAAGGTGGAAGTGGCCCAGCAGGAAAGAGACGGAAAAACAGGCGAAGCGAACGCGCAACAGCAGATGCGCGTAAATATCGCCAATGCCGAAAAAGACGGATTGACCGGCGAGGCGAACGCGCAACAGCAGATGCGCGTCAATATTGCCAATGCCGAAAGAGACGGAAAAACCGGCGAAGCGAACGCGCAACAGCAGATGCGAGTTAACATTGCCGATGCTGAAAGAGACGGCAAAACCGGCGAGGCGAACGCGCAACAGCAGATGCGAGTTAACGTTGCAAAAGCCAACGCCGAAGCCATTAAAGGAGAGAACACCGCTAAAGTAGTCGAGGCCAACTCGCACGCTGACAGACGAGAAGCGGAAGCCGAAGCGGAGAGAAAAGCCGTCGCTGCGGAAAAAACAAAAGCCGCCGAGGCCGCCACCCTAGCCTACATAGCCGAGAAAAAGGCGGAGGAAGCAAGGGCGGATAGAGAGAAGTCCACTCGAAAAGCCGATGTGATTGTGCCGGCTGAGATAGAGAAAGAAAAATTAATCATAGAAGCGGAAGCGGCAAAGGAACAACAGACGCTCAAAGGACAGGGAGAAGGAGCGGAAATAAGAGAGCGGCTAAGCGGAGAAGCGGCTGGCATTCAGGAAATACTCAAAAAGAAAGCCGAGGGTTTCGCGGAGATGGTAAAAGCCGCGAACGGCGACGCGGAAAAAGCCGCCATGTTGCTCATAGTGGAGCAGTTGCCGGAAATCGTGAGAGCGCAGGCTGAGGCTATCAGCAAAATTAAATTCGACAAGATCGTAGTGTGGGACAGCGGCAGCGGCAATGGCGGCGGCTCGACCGCGTCCAACTGGTTGGGCAGTTTCACGAAAATGTTGCCCGCGATGCACGATGTCTGCGAGATGGCCGGAGTCAGTCTTCCCGAATTTCTTGGAAAAATTAAAGAGCAGGAAAATTCGGAAAACAATCCGGACGCCCCTAAAGCATAACCAAGTCTCGCTCTGAAAAATGGGTGAATGACAGATTATGCCTATTTATGATTTGTTTTTACCCATCTCACACCCGCAACGGGGTTGTGGGTGGCGCCCAGCGCAATGGGTAGAATCATCTAATAATATGTATAATTGTGAAGGGGCATATTAGCAATGTTATTCTTATTGTTAATATTTTCAGCGGGTGGTATCGAAGTCGCATACAATGTGGTAAAGAAAAGACATCGCGCGTTTAAAAATTTAGCATTTATAAATGTTCTTGTGGCAGCGTTCGTCATGATGCTCACAAGAGATGTGTCTGGTGAACATCTATCATTTAATCTTTGCATAAATCCTATTGCTTTGATTGTTTTTGTTGCAAATCTCATTATCTTCAATAAATACTATTTATCGTTGGCGATCAAGACAAGAAAAGAAAACATTGCGTTTGAGCAAAATCATCTTGATGGACAAGATGTAAATGTTGCCATAAAGGTTGTTGCGGCTATAAGCTATATTTTATTATATTTTGCCATTGTATACATGATATTAACAGGAAACAATGGGTAGTGACTGCGAGAAAAACGGACATTCGTCGCGAAAAGCTGGCACGGCGAGATGGTTAAAATCAAACAGCGCTTCGTATAAGGATATCGTTTTAAGAATTTGATAATTGAACAGTGTTGAGTGAATCCGGCTTAGTAATTTGATGTGAAGTCGATCATGAAGTCGTTGGTGTCTGCGAACCAGCGGGTGTTGATGCGCGTGCCGTAGAGGTCGTAGTCGACGTTGAAGTTTTTGGTGGAGAAATGGTTATTTTTGAGGCTGTAGATAAAGTCCGTGCGGAGTCTGCATTTTTTGTTGACGGTGTAATCAAGGCCGGAGGACAGGCTGCTGATGGTGGCTTCGCGGATGTCGTAAGTGGCTGACATGGCGGAACTCCATTTAAGCCCTTTGGACTTGGAGACGTATAGCATGAGTTGTCGTTTGACGGTGGAGGAGCCTGTGTATCTGCTGTCAGTGAAATTATATCTGGCCTGAATCAACATACCCTGCCGGGGTCTGTGGCCTATGCGGGCGGAGGCGGACAGGCGGGCGCTGGGCCTGCCTTCGGTGTCGCCGCCAAGCCCGGTGGCTGTGTTCCAATCGATGCTGGTCTTTTTTGACAGCGCGATTGAAGGGCTGACGGCGGTGAGGGTGGTGTAAGCCGCCGTAACGGCGTCGGTATAGTCGTAGTTGTCCATTTTAATATGGGAGCTGACAGAGTAGCCGATGCCCCGCGTGTTGCCGTTGACGAACTTTCTGTTGCCGTCGAAGCTTACGAGGGCGTTCATAGTGGACTGGCCGTAGTCGCCGTCTCCGGTTCTGCGGCCTGAGAGGTAGCCGTTAATTCTGGTTTTCTTGATGCCGCCCGCTGCTCCGAGCCGGAAACCTTTCGCCCCGGAAAGGTCGTAGTCCATCTGAAGGGTCTGCGACCTCATGCCGGCGGCGTAGCGCGACATGGACATTGTGTAGCCCCTGTCGCCGCCGAAGAGGTTGCGCATGTTGAACTGGCCGCTTGTCTGGGTGTTCATGCGGAAGGATTGGCGCAGGTCCGCCGAATAAGATTTCGAGTTGTCTCCGTGGTAGTTCATATCGACGAAGCCTCTGAAGTCGCGGGCTTCTTTATAGCGCACGTTTGCGCCGACTTTCCAGTCCGCGTTCGAGCCGTAGCTGACGTTGCGGATGCGCCATTTGCCGGTGGTGTATTTTTTGCTGGTGTTGGTCCAGAAAGGGAGGGACATTACTTTGTTGCCTTTTACCCACATGGTGGCGCGCCACGCTTCATACTGGTCGCCGGGATAGACGCGCATGCGCGCGGCGGTCACGGCGTTCGCGGTGAGGTAAGGCTCTTCGTAGATGTAGACCGCGTCGCTCATTAGAGGTTCTTGAGCTGTTTCGTACAGTTCTTCGCCTACGAGATAAAAAGTTCTGACTCCGCTTTGGGTTTGAGTGAGGACGCCCGCCGCGCGGTCCAAGTCGAACCTGAGTTGGTCGCCGGAGAAAGAAGCGCCGTCCATGCCTGTGACCTGAGCTTCGACGCGCTGGTCGAGCAGGTCGCCGGTCTCTTCGATGTCCGTCAATATCGGGTTGGTCGATGGAGTCCCAGCGTTGCCAGTTGTTGTGTCTGCGGACTTCTTCATAGTGGAAGCGATGACGTTTCCTTCGGCGTAAAAGACGTGCGATTTAACGTCCACTCGTATCGAGTCGGCTTGAAAGCGAAGGTTGCCGTGAAGAAGCTCGACCTGTCCGTCGCAGTAAATCACTTTGCGGTCGATGTCGAACATAATGTAGTTTGCGGTGACGGTGTAGTGGAGTTTGAGGGCGCGCGCGGGCACGGCGGCGGACACAACCGCAAGCGCGGCCAGCGCCGATGCCGCCGCGAGCAATGTTTTTCTTTTCAGCAAATCAAGCACTATAAGACAACCTGCCGCATTAAACCCGAAAACAATCCGGGTACGCCAATATAACGCGCGGATTCCTCCGCAACCGTATTGTATCATTATTAAAAAGCAATGTCAGCGAGGAAAAAATAATATATGGATAATAGATTTTTGGGGATTTGCGGTGAAACCATTTTTTTGCAAAAAACAGGTTTCCCCGCGCCCCTTCCGAAAAAAACTCTTGATCGCCGATTTTGCTGAACTTCGTTCTTGCAAAATCGGCTTTTTTCTTAGATTTATGAAAACCAGAAGTATGGCGACGTTGACACAAACTTAATATAACAGAGATTCCAGTTTTGAGACGATGCGGGGGGCGGCATGGCCGTCCCAGAGTTCGGGTATGCGCCCCTGTTTCCAGTCGCCGCGCAGTGCGGCGGCAGCGGCGGCGGAGATTTTTCCGGCGTCTGAGCCGACAAGGATGTTTGTGCCGATGTCAACAGTGACGGGGCGCTCGGTGTTTTCGCGGATTGTGGCGCACGGGACGCCCAGCCAAGTGGTCTCCTCCTGAATGCCGCCGGAATCGGTGAGGACGATTTTTGCGTTCATGGTGAGGGAGAGGAATTCCAGATATCCGAGAGGTTCCATGATGAAGATTTTTCCGGCGGGCGTGGAAGCGCCGTCCCAAGCGGCGAAATGGTCGTCCAGCCCGAACCGGCGTATGTTGTTGACGGTTCTGGGGTGAGCCGGGAAAAAGACGGGGGCTTCGGCGGCGGCGGCTTCGAGAGCGGAGATGATGCGGGAGAATGTGGCGGGGTCATCCACGTTGGAGGGTCTGTGAAGGGTGAGGGCGGCGTAATCGCCGGAGAAATCGCCGAGAGGGCGGGCCGATTCGCCGTTGCGCACGCGGCGCGCGTTTTCCGCCAGAGTGTCAATCATGACGTTGCCGACGAAGAAAATGTTGTCTTCCGCGACGCCTTCTCGCAGGAGGTTGTCGCGTCCGCTAGGCTCTGTGATGAAGAGGAAAGAGGAGATCGAGTCTGTGAGGACGCGGTTGATTTCTTCTGGCATGGAGCGGTCGAAGCTGCGGAGGCCGGCTTCCACGTGTGCGACCGGGATCATGAGTTTTGCGGACACGAGGGAGCAGGCGAGGGTGGAGTTGACGTCGCCGACCACTAGAACGAGGTCGGGTTTTAATTCGAGGACGGCTTTTTCGAAGGCGAGCATGACGGCGGCGGTCTGGGCCGCGTGGCTTCCGGAGCCGACTTCGAGGAAAACGTCGGGCCGGGGGATGTTCAACTCGTCGAAGAAACTCTGAGACATGTTGTGGTCGTAGTGCTGTCCGGTGTGGACGAGGATGGGGCGCAGGGAGGGGCTGGCGGCCATAGCGCGCATAATCGGGGCCACTTTTACAAAGTTCGGTCTCGCCCCCGCGACGATGAAGACTTTCTTTTTTTTCGACTCAGTCATGATTTCATCCATGCCGGCCTCCAATTTCAACGAGGAAGGCTCCGCTTCTGAGCGTTTTTGGCGGCTGCCAGTATTTCATCGGTAAACTTCTTGAAATTAGGACATTTGTCACGCACGGTATCAGGCGAGAGTTTTTTAAAAAGATTGACGCCGTCAATAGTCTTTTTATAGCTGTAATTTTTTTTGTTTTTTCTAAAAAGTTCCTTGAGCAGTTTTGCCGGAGGGGTGTCGAAGTCAACTGTTTCCGGGTTGTCGCAGCAACCGGGCAGCTTGATCTCGTTGGGGAATATTTTAGGGTCGCTGAGCAACCATGCTTCCAGTTCATGAACCGCGAAATGCTGGTGGAATTTAGGCCTGCATTCTTTTGGCAAAGACTCTATGATTTTTTTTCTTGCGAAATTGGTTTTTTCATCGACAGTGTTTCCGCCTTTGCACTTTTCCGGCAATCCATAGAGGTCGAGCAATCCGAAGATGGCGATTACTTCGCTATTATCAAGATGTAATTGAGATTTTTTGCCGGCGCGTTTTAAATAATCGCCGCAACCATCAAAAACAATAGGTTTGACGCTTATCTTTTTGTCCAGTTGAGAATCCAACCACTTTTTAAGAAAAACTTGAGTTATTATGTTTTCAGTTTTGCCTTCGACGAAAAGAAGTATTTTCATGGATCATCCGCCGATTTCTCTATCGAGCCATAGTCTGCCGAGGGTGTATTCCTCCAGCCACTTGGAAAGGGAATCGCGGTCAAGTCTTTTCGCAGTGGTCGCGCCGTCTTCTTTTTCCACGACCACGACTGATTCCGGCATGTCGGAGAAGGCGCTTAAAAGTTCGGGAGAGTGAGTGGAAACAATAAGTTGAGTTCTGTTTGACGCGTCTTTGATAAGCTCCGCGATGATGCCGAGCATAGAAGGGTGCATTCCAAGTTCAGGTTCGTCGATACAGATTATCGGCGGGGGTTCAGGGGAGAGAAGAATCGCGGAAAGCATCAGGAAAAGGATGGTTCCGTCAGACAGATCGGCGGGTGAAAGCTCGCGGTTGAGCGTTTTCGAGCGCCATTTCATATAGACTCTGCCGTTTTCGAGAGGCGGGAATGTCAATTCTTCAAAGTCGTCGCCGAAAGCCGCTTCGAGAGTGTTGTTAAGTTGTTCTTCGAACTCTTTATTGCCGGTGTAAAGAGTGTGAAGGACGGCGATGAGGTTGTCGCCGTTCGATTCCAACACCTTTTCCGATCTCGTGACAGTCGAATGTCTAGCTTCTGCTTCCGGGCCATGATTTAGGTTTCGGTAAAATGAACAGTCATTAAAAAAGTTGATGAACCTATATATTTGTAATTCAGTATAATTTTTCCATCCATTTTTGATTGAATCCATATTAAAAAACATGGATTCGCTATCTTTAAAAATATCGAACACAGCCGCTGGAATATCGCTATTAATTTCTTTCGTGAAATATTCTTTTCCATCTCTGTTAATAATCGTGCCTGTGTAATTGGATAAATCATCATCATTGGCAATATTCTCGACATGGAGTTTTTCTAATTCAATGCCATATTCGCTTGAGGCTCTCAATTGTTCAAGTCTTAAACTATAAACATATCGTCTTTTTACTAAATTGGATGCGTTTTCTTCCGGGTTTTCGTTGAAGCCAAAACGATGAGAGCGTATTGTTGCCTCAAAACCGATTTCCTTTGCGGTTCCATTCCAAAGAATGGGGATCATGCCGCCGTGTTTTTTCATAATGGCGTCGCGAAGTTTGCCGGAGACGGCGTCGGAAAGAAGTTCAAGGGCGCTGATTATGTTGCTTTTGCCGCTGGAGTTGGGGCCGATGAGGATGTTTACGGGCATAAGGTCTAGGTTGAGATTTTTTAAAGATCTGAAACCTTCGACTTTGAAATTTTTGATAATCATGAACAAATCTCCTAGAGCCGGCTAAAAGCCTGACAACTTATATGTGAATTTTACATTTTTCCGACGGATAGCGCCATCGGAGGGGAAAAAGAGGGAGCGGAGCGCGGGCGGCGAGGGTGTGCCCGGATTCTTGACCTCTGAAAAATATTGTAAATGTCTGCGATGGCTTTTTTCAGAGGTCGCGGATTCTGGTTTAATTTGATTTGATAATGAGATATAATATCAAACTTAAATGCGCGCCGAAGGCGGAGCGCGCGGGGTTGATGTTGAGATTGACGTCAAGTTGCGGCGCGGGTTTTTCATAGGCGCGCGGTCGCGGCGGAACATAATGATGAAATCAAAAGCAAGGATAATTCTCGGAGCGCTGGCGGTTCTTGTGACAGTCGTTTCCGGGGCGATGACGCGAGTCGCCGGGGCGGCTCCGGCTGTTTCATATATGGCCGCGTCAGAGGTCAAGCCCGGAATGGAAGGATACGGGCTGACGGTGTTTGAGGGGCTGGAGGTATCGAAATTCCCGGTGAAGATAAAAGGAGTGATGCCGGGGGCGGGAGTTAGCGGGGGGCCGCTGATACTGATAGAGTTGACCGGGCCGGAGCGGGAAAAATACGGCGGGGTGTCGATGGGGATGAGCGGCTCTCCGATATATGTCGGGGGCAAGCTCATCGGAGCATTGTCCATGACTTTTCCGATGACGGATCATCATCTGGGCGGGGTGACGGATATCGCGTCCATGTTGAAGGCGGCGGAGTATGACGCGCCGAGGGCTGGGACGGTCGAGTTCGACGCGCCTTTCGAGCATGACGGAAAGGTTTTTACGAGAATAAGTTATGAAACTGGCAGAGACGAGATAGCGGGGACATTATTTGCGAGCGCGGCGGCGGCTCCGGCGATGGTTCGCGGGGTGACGGCGCGAACGATGCCTTTTGCAAAGAGAATATTCGAGGGAACGGGAATAGAAGTGACGGACGCGGGCGGCGCATGGGCTGGGGCGAAAACGGGACGCACCGTAATCGGACCCGGCTCGGAGATAAAACCCGGCAGTTCGGTGGCTGTGTTGTTGTTGACGGGAGACATGGAAGTGTCGGCGGCGGGAACTGTGACGCACGTGGACGGCAAGCAAGCCCTGATGTTCGGGCATCCGCTGTTCAGGAAGGGAGATGTTAGGTATCTGCTGGCGGACGCGCCGGTGCTCGCGGTGGCGCGAGGCACTGACATGTCGTTCAAAGCCGCCGCGACCGGGGCGCTTCGAGGAGAGATAACTCAGGACCGCGGCCCGGCTCTGGTGGGACGGCTGGACAGTTTTCCTCTGCTGATACCGTTCGACATAACCGTCACTGACGGAGATATCGGCAAGACGGAGAAGTATTCGTTCAAGGTGGCGCGGGACGAGGATTTGTTGAGCAATCTGGCGGCGATGGCGGCGCTCCAAAGTCTCGACAACACTATCGACAGGCTCGGCAAAGGAACCTCCAGAGTGTCGTTTTCCATAGGATGTTCGACCTGCGAAAAACCTGTCGAAAGGGAAAACATGTTTTACGACGGGGACGACATCGCGGCGTTGTCTCTGGTGGAGTTCGTGACGGCTCTTCAACTGCTCAAGGACAACAAATACGCGGACGCGGAAGCGCGCAAGTTAAACCTGAACGTCGAGATAGATTCGAAGAACTCTTACGCGCTTATAGAAAAAGTGGAGATAGACGGCGGGGACGAAGAGAAACCGGAAGCGGAAGAAACGAAGACGGGCGAAAATGCGGCATCCGCCGCCGAGCTGGATGCTAAAGCTGAAGAAAAAGAGCCGAGCGCGGCTGGAGAAAAGGCAAACAAGGAAAAGGAAAAGCCGCCGGTGGTGAAGCGCGGGCAGAAGCTGGGGCTGAAGGTGTCTGTGAGGCCGTACCGGAGCGAGACGGTAGAGGAAAAAATATGGTTGAAAGTGCCAGCCGACATAGCGCCCGGACGCGCGGTGATAAGCGTTTTCTCCGGAGCCAGAGAGCTTCCGTCGGCGGCCCCGGAAATGTTGCTGATAAAAATCCAAGTCGAGGGGCAGGAAAGACAAGACGAAAAAGACCCTCATTTCCTTCGCGAAAGAAAGAAGGAGAAAAGTCTGGATGAAGTGTTGAAGGAGTTTTCGAGTCGTCCGATGAACAACGAGCTTGTGGCGAACATCGAGTCATTAGGGTTCTCCGGGCCGGACGACGAAGACGAAGAAGAGTATGAAGACGAGGATCGGAACAGGGATGGAAGAGCGGGCAAGCTGACGGGCTGGGCTTTGGACGGCGTGGCGTCGATAAGGGTGGAGGTGGAGGACGAGTCGCCGAAGGTTTCTCCGAAAAGAAACATCAGAAAATCTAGAATAAATACTCTCAAGGGAGAAAAATGATAAATGGAAAAGAAGAAAAAGGCCGCCGCTAGGCAGAAAAGGGCGCAGGCCCCGGACGTGGCGGTTGTTATGGGAAGCGATTCCGACCTTAAAAGCATGACGGCGTGTTTTGAGACGCTGGACAGTTTCGGCGTGTCGTACGAGGCGCATATCGCGTCTGCGCACCGCACGCATGATTACGTGAAGAGGATAGTGACGACGTTTGACAACAATGGCGGAAAAGTGATGATAGCGGCGGCGGGGGCGGCGGCGCACCTGCCGGGAGTGGTCGCGGCGCTTACGAACCTGCCGGTGATAGGGGTTCCGATGGAATCGAAGATGCTGGGGCTGGACTCGCTGTTGTCGATAGCTCAGATGCCTGCCGGGATGCCTGTGGCGACGGTGGCTGTGGGCGGATGCAAGAACGCGGCTCTGCTGGCTGTTCAGATACTGGCTCTGGGCAGGCCGGAGCTTGCCTCGCGCTACAGCAGGTTCAGGGCGCAGCAGGCGGAAGCCGTAATAAAGAAATCCGAGCGCCTGAGGACTTCGGGCTACAGGAACTACTTTTCGGAGGGCGGTTCGACGAGATGATAGACAGGTACACATACGAGCCGATGCGCTCGATCTGGTCGGAAGAGAACAAGTTCAGGAAGTGGCTGGACGTGGAGATAGCCGCGTGCGAGGCGTGGCACGCGAAGGGGAAAATCCCCGCGCGAGCGCTGTCGACGATAAAAAAGAAAGCCGCATTCACGATTCAGCGCATAGACGAGATAGAGAAAGAGACGGACCACGACGTGATAGCGTTCCTCACAAACGTGGCGGAGAATGTCGGGCCGGATTCGAGATTCATACATGTGGGAATGACGTCGTCGGACGTGCTGGACACGGCGCAGGCGCTCCGCATGCGCGAGTCTGCGGACGCTCTCATCTCGGAGGTCAAGGAAATCCGCGTCATCTTAGAGCGCCGGGCGAAAGAGCACAAGTTCACCGTCATGGTGGGCCGCACGCACGGTATACACGCCGAGCCTATGACTTTCGGAATGAAGATGCTGCTGTGGCTGGCCGAGATGGGGCGCAACCTTGAAAGGCTCGAAAGGGCGCGGGAGACGATATCTGTCGGAAAGATTTCAGGCGCGGTGGGAACATACTCGAACCTGCCGCCCGATGTTGAAGAAGACACCTGCCGCAGGCTTGGGCTTAAGGCCGCGCCTATCGCCACGCAGGTGATTCAGAGGGACAGGCACGCGGAGTTCATGTCGACTCTGGCGGTGGTCGGCGGCACTATAGAGAAGATAGCCACCGAAGTGCGCGGGCTTCAGCGAACGGACATCCGCGAGGCGGAGGAGTTCTTCGCGAAGGGACAGAAAGGCTCGTCGGCGATGCCTCACAAGAGGAACCCGATCACAGCCGAGCGTCTGGCCGGGCTTGCGCGCGTGTTGCGGGCGAACGCCCACGCCGCAATGGAAAACATGGCTCTCTGGCACGAGCGGGACATCACCCATTCGTCCGTGGAAAGGGTGATAATTCCGGACAGTTGCATACTGCTTCACTATATGCTGGTCAGGCTGAAACGCCTTCTGGACAAGCTGTTGGTGTATCCGGACGCGATGCTTGAAAACCTCAACAAGACGAGGGGATTGATATTCTCGCAGCGGGTGATGCTGGCGCTGGTGGGCAAGGGAGCGACTAGGGAGCAGGCGTACCACATCGTGCAGCGCAACGCGATGAGGGTGTGGGCGGAGAAGGCGGAATTTAAGGCGCTGCTGTCGGCGGACGCCGAAGTGGGAGCGCTGCTGAAGCCCGCCGAGTTGGAAGAGTGTTTTGAAGTTGAGTATTTCATAAGGCACGTGGACGAAATATACGAGAGATTTTTCCCGAAGAAGAAAGCGCGGGCGGGCAAGGCGAAGAAATAGCCCGCGCGGGGTGAAGGCATGGGAAAAGGCGCGTTGATAAGAGAAACGCCGGGGATGCGGGTGTATCAGTCGGACGCGTCCGCCGACCGGTTCGCGGTCGAGTTCACGAACGACGCGGTTGAATGCGGCGCTGAGAAGTCGCCCATGTTTCCGGGAAAGGGAGTGCTGAACATGAAGATTGCCGCCGCGCTCTTCAAGAGGCTGGAAGATTGCGGAGTGGCGACACATTACGCGCGCGAGACGGGCGAGTCCGAGATGGAGACCGTAGCGGCGCGGATAATCCCGGCCCGAGTGGCGGTGCGCAACATGGTTTCGGATGAGTTCGCCGCTCGCACGCGACTCGCCGCAGGCTCGATACTCCCTGTGACCATCATCGAGTTTAACGTGAAGATGGACGCCGTCAAGGAGTTTCAGCCCGGGATGCGCGCGCGCGTCTACACGGAAGTGACGGACGGCGACGTTAAGACGATGAGAACGAGGGCGGCTCAAGTCAACAAGGCTCTGCAGCCGTTTCTTTACAGTCGCGGGATCGCTCTGGCGGATTACTATCTCGAATTCGGGAAGGACTCGAACGACTTTTTCCGCGTGTGCGGGGCGCTCACGCCGGACAATTGCTCGTTCTGGAGCAGGGACACGCTGGAGAAGCTGGACAAGGACAGATATCTGCGGCCGATGAGAGGCTCTGAGGCGGCGGCCGGCAGCGTGTTGAAGGCGCTGACAGCGTAAGCCTGTCGGCCGGACGATATTTGAAATGACCGCCGAAGGCGGCGCGAGACGCGCCCGGCGGAAGCGCAGAATTTGAGGCCATAGAAAAATGTCTATGCAAAGACCGCAACCGCAACAGCAGAAACCGCAGCAGGTTTTGCCTTCGCTCGAAGAGAACATAGAGCCGAAAGAAAGGCTGAACGCGTACCTGAGGTATCTGGCCGAGCACAACGGATCGGATGTCCATTTCAAAGGGAACAGCCCGGTGTTTTTCCGTCTGGACGGAAGGCTCCGCCCGGCAGACCCGCGCTCCGTCCTTCCCCCGCAGCTTGTGGACGTGATGGCGAAATCAATCATGAACGAGAGGCAGTTGCGCGAGTTCATAGAGACGAACGAATGCGACATGTCATACAGTCTGCCGGGAGTGTCGAGGTTCCGCGTAAACGTGTTCAAGCAGAGCGGGCTTACCGGGGCGGTGCTGAGAACGATCCCGCTGAAAATACTGACTATCAAAGAACTGGCGCTGCCGGACACGCTGGAAGAGCTTTCCAATCGCCCGAAAGGGCTGATACTAGTCACCGGCCCGACGGGCAGCGGCAAGTCCACAACCCTTGCGGCGATGATAGACCACATAAACCAGACGCGCAATGAGCACATCCTGACAATCGAAGACCCTATTGAATTTCTGCACAGGGACAAGAACTGCAGCGTGTGTCAGAGGGAGGTCGGGCAGGACACCAAGTCGTTCGACCGCGCGCTGCGTTCGGCTCTGCGCGAAGACCCGGACGTGATACTTGTTGGAGAGCTGCGCACGCTGGAGACCATCTCGATGGCGATCACCGCGGCTGAGACCGGGCACCTAGTGTTCGCCACGCTGCACACGACGGGCGCGGTTCAGACCATAAACAGGGTCATCGACGTGTTCCCGCCGCACCAGCAACAGCAAATAAGGATGCAGCTATCTGTGACGCTGCAGAGTGTGGTGTCTCAGACGCTTGTGCCAGCGGCGACGGGGAAAGGCCGCGTCGTCGCTCATGAAATTATGGTCATCAACTCGGCCATATCGAGTCTTATTCGAGAGAACAAAGTATTCATGATTCATCAGGCGATTCAGGCCGGCAAGGAGTTGGGCATGCACACGCTGGACCAGCACTTGGCCGAACTGATGAAACGCCGGCTCGTCAAGTTCGAAGACGCGGTGGCGAAATGCCAGAACGTTCCTGAATTCTCCAAACTAGTGGGCAGAGGATAACAGCAGATGCATATAAGAGAGCTTCTGGACGTAATGCTCCAATCCGACGCGTCCGACCTTCACATGAAAGTCGGCAACCATCCGATGTTGAGGGTTGACGGGAAAATCGCCCTTCAAACTAATCTGGCGAAACTCACTCCCCAGACGATGGATGAGCTGATAAACAGCATGCTGGACGAGGAGCACGCGAAGGAATACAGAGAAACATGGGAGTCTGACTTTGCGTACGACTATCCGGGCAAGGCGAGGTTCCGCGTCAATGTGTTCCATCAGAGAGGGACGAAGGCCGCCGTGCTGCGAGTCATCCCGACAAAAGTTCGGTCTATAGAGGACTTGAGCCTGCCGCCGGTGGTGAAGAAGTTCTGCGAGCGCCCGCGCGGGCTTATCCTAGTGACAGGCCCCACAGGGAGCGGCAAGTCCACCACGCTGGCGGCAATGATAGACCACATAAACGCGACCCGCGAAGAACACATAATAACAATCGAGGACCCGATAGAGTTCGTCCACCAGAACAAGAAGAGCCTAGTCAATCAACGCGAGGTCGGACGGGACACAGGGTCGTTCTCGGCGGCGTTGAAGAGCGCGCTCAGGCAGGACCCGGACGTGGTGCTTATCGGCGAAATGAGAGACCTAGAGACCATCTCCACCGCAATCACCACCGCCGAGACGGGACACCTTGTGCTCGGCACGCTTCACACTACGGGCGCGGCCCAGACGGTAGACCGCATCATCGACGTTTTCCCTCCCGAACAGCAGTCGCAGATAAGGATGCAGGTGTCGCAGAACATTGAGGGGATAATCTCGCAGACGCTTGTCCGCAGGGCGGCAGGGCGCGGGCGCGTCGCAGCATTCGAGATAATGGTTCCCACAGGGGCGCTGCGAAACCTCATTCGCGACGGAAAAACATACCAACTCCCCGCCTCCATTCAAACGGGAAAGAACATCGGCATGCTCTCTCTGGAACAAGCCCTTTATGAGTTGATGAAGAAAAACATCATCACCAAAGAGGACGCGATGAACAAGTCTATGGACAGGGACTATCTGTTAGAGCTGATGACGGGCATACAGAAACAGCCGCAGAGAAGAACAACCTGAACGCGGCAGGCAAGGGCGGCGGAACGCCCGCGCCGCGCCGGAGCGCGAACTCGATGGACAACCCGCAACGCGTCACAGTCGTCATCCCGAACTGGAACGGAGAGAAATATATCGACGAATGTCTCGGCGCGCTTGAGCGCCAGACTCTGGGCGGGCAGCGAGTTATTGTGATAGACAACGCGTCGCGGGACGGCTCCCGCGAAATAATAAAAAACAATCATCCCGATGTGGAATTAATCGAATCGAGCGCCAATGAGGGGTTCGCCCGCGCGGTGAACAAAGGCATACGCGCGGCGGACACCGAGTTCGTGGCGTTGCTGAACAACGACGCGGTTGCCGACCCGGATTGGCTCGAAAAAGCGGTCGCCGCGCTGGATTCTAATCCCGGCTTCAATTCGGTCGCGTGCAAGATAGTTTTTTACGACGACCCTAACACAATCGACTCGGCGGGGGATGAGTACGCGCCGTGGGGAGCCGTTTCCAACCGGGGGCATGGACTGAGAGACGGCGGGGATTACGACCTTCCGGCTCGTGTGTTCGGGCCGTGCGCGGCCGCGGCGCTATATAGGAAATCGCTGTTCGACGAGATAGGGCTGTTCGACGAAAATTTCTTCGCGTATTACGAGGACACGGATTTGAATATGCGAGCGGCGCTAGCGGGTCGCAAGTGTCTCTACGCGCCCGGCGCGAGGGTTAGACATCGCTATTCGGCAAGCACGAGCGGCAAGACCCGGAAGCTGGGCGTTGAAGAAGTGTATATACATCTGACCGGCGTGGCCGTGAAGGGGTTGCCTGTCGCGGCCGCCGCGCCTCTGAAGGCCGCCGTTTTTCACGGGGCGATTCTTTTCTTTTTTGTTCTTGCTCGCCTGCGCAAACGCAACAGTCTGCCTTCGGTGCCGCTCATAAAATTCATGTCCGCCATGTTGGCGCAGCGGCGCGCTACGGCGGGAGCGGCGAGGGTGAAAGCCGCCGAGTTGAGGCGTCTATTCCGGGCGGAGCTGTTGACGGCGAACGCGGTAGCGCGCGGAGACGGCGATGTTTGACATTGATTTTTTGTTATTCTAATATGACGCTGGGAGAAAATAATGACTCTGGCGATAATTGTTCTTTTCGCACTGCTGTTGGCTAGCGCGCTCTTTTCGGCGTCTGAGACGGCTCTGGTGACGATGAGCAGACACCGGCTCAAGACACTCAAGGAGGAGCATCCGGCGCGCGCCGGCGCGATCGACAACTGGCTGACAAAACCCAACAACATGCTCACTTCGATTTTAATAGGTCTTAACGGCGTAAACCTGCTGGCCGCGATATTGACCGACAACATTACAGAAGAGATGCTGGGGCACACTGATTGGCCTTCATGGACAGGCCCTGTAATCAGCTTCGGATTGGTGTCGTTTGTGATAATCGCGTTCTGCGAAATTCTTCCGAAGATGGTCGGGTACAACAACTCGGACCGCGTGGTTATAAAAATGATCAAGCCGATTTCGACTTTCCACGCGATTGTGTCGCCGATAGGCAAAGTGTTCGTGGCGATAGCCAACCTGACGCTCAGGATATTCACCGGGAAGTCAGGCCCGGCGGAAGGCCCGTTCATCACCCAATCGGAGATTCTTGGGATTGTGGATGACGCCGGAGAGCAGGGCATAATAGACAAAACAGAAAGAGAAATGATACGCAGCGTGGTCGAATTCGGCGAAACGCAGGTTAGGGAAGTGATGACGCCGAGGCCGGACATGCGGATGGCTCCGGCGGACACCACGGTGGACCGCATGGCGGTTCTGATGGAGGAGCACAAACATTCCCGCATTCCGATTTACGAAGGCGGGGAGGACAACGTCATCGGCGTGGTCAATTCGAGAACGCTGCTGCGCGCTCTGAAAGACGGACGCGACTCGGACCCGGTGAAGAACTATGTGCACAAAGCATACTTCGTGCCGGAGTCAAAGATGGTGGACGACCTGCTGCATGATTTTCAAAAGAAGCGGACGCATCTGGCGATAGTCATAGACGAATATGGATGCACGGCGGGGCTGGTGACGATAGAAGACCTGCTCGAGGAAATCGTGGGTGAGATATGGGACGAGTACGACACCGAAGAGCCTCTTTACAGATGGGTGGACTCGGACACTTTGCGCGTGGACGCTAGGATCGACATCGCGGAACTGAACGATATTCTTGACGCGGAGTTCAACGACGACGAAGAGTTTGAGACGCTAGGCGGATTGATTTTTCATACGATGGGCAAAGTTCCCAAGCAGGAAGAGACAGTCGATATAGACGGTTACGAGATGAAAGTGGAGCGGATGGTCGGGCGGAGGATTGCGTCGGTGATTATAAAAAGGCCGTCTTATCCGGGGCCGGAATCCGAGAACGGCGAGAAATGAGACTCGCCGCCCCGCGAAGTCGCGGAATAGACTAGTCAACAAAGGTGAACGCGAATGGAAATGGCGGTAGGGATTGCTCTCTTCGGAGTGTTTCTGGCTTTCGCGGCGCTGATGTATCTGGGAAAACTGCCCGCGCTGATAGCGTTGCCGCTGATGGCAGCCACGCTGTACATTGTGGGCGGAGCTTTCTACCACGGCCTTTCATTCAGCTATCCCGGCTCGAACGCCGTCGTTCTGGCGAGGGAATTTTTCAGAGTGGTGATAGAAGAAGGAATGCCGAGGCTGTGGCCGGTGGTGATAACGGTCGTGCTCGGAGCGGCGCTAGCCGAACTGCTCAAGTCGAGCGGAGCGACCACGACCATAATCAGGTGGGCGTCCGAACTGGGCGGAGATAATAAGATTGTTTCATGCGTGCTGCTGACCGGCGTGACGGCGCTGTTATTCTCGTCATTGGTGGGGCTCGGAGCGGTCATTATGGTGGCGTCGATAATGCTGCCGATTCTCATGAGCATCGGCGTGACTCCCGCAGTCGCAGGCTCTCTGTTCCTGTTCGGGATGAGCCTCGGCGGAGCGTTGAACCCGGTCAACTGGAAGTTTTACACAGAGATAATGACGGCAAGCTCGACAGTGAGCGCGATCGACGCTCAGAATCAGTTGATAGGTTTTATTCTGCCTTTCATGATCCCGTTCACGCTGGTTGTTCTGGGATTTATAATTCTGCACGGAAGGAAAGGCCACACGTCGTTCTGGGCGGTTGCGCCGGGTGGCGGCGCGGCGGCGGGCGAATCTGGGCGAGCTGGAATTCTGGCTGTTCTCACGCCGCTTGTTCCTCTCTCTCTCGTTCTGGGATTCAACATTGCCAGCCGGTTGAGAGGCGGCGCAGGATACGCGTTCCCGATAAACACGGCGCTGCTTGCGGGAATGCTGTACTGCCTGATCGTGTCCGGCAGAGGTCCGAACGGAAGGATTCAGAGGCTGACGAAAGCGGTGTTCGACGGGATAACAGGCGTCGCTCCCGTGGTGGCGCTAATCATTGGGATAGGCATGGTGATACGCGTTGTGTGGGACCCGGCGGTAGGCACATACATGGAGCCTGTGATGAGGCGGATAGCGCCGAGCGCGCCGGTTCTATACGTGATTGTTTTCACCGCGCTCGCGCCGTTGGCTTTGTACCGGGGGCCTTTGAACGTGTGGGGCATGGGAATAGGGATAGCGGCGATAATGATTTCCACCGGCGCGCTGCCGCCGATGGCGGTGGTCGCCGCGTTCTATTCGGTGGGGATGATTCAGGGCGTGAGCGACCCGACCAACACTCACAATGTCTGGATCGCGGGTTTTCTGGGAGAGGACGTTCAGATTTTCACCCGGAAAACGCTGGCATGGACATGGGGGTTGGCCGTGGCGGGCCTTGCCATTTCGGCGTTTATGTTCCTGAGATAGCGCGCGATATTTGAGGCCGCGCGCGCGGGACGGAAGCCGGAAAGAATATAATAAGAATATGCCTGACAAGAAGCCCACATACGAAGAGTTGGAGCGGCAGGTCGCCGAGTTGCGCGCGCGGTTGGAATCGTTCCCCGACAACTCTTCATATCTGCCTCCGACAAGTATGTCAGGGCGAATCGACTCGGCTGCTTTCCGAGAAATCGCTGAAAACATTCCTGTTCTGATGATTGAAATTGACACGCAGGGTAGAGTGGCATACGCGAACACCGCCGTTCTGGAGATGTACGGTTACACGAGGGCCGATTTGGGAAAACACGTGACCGAGTTCGTGCCGGTTGCGGATGTGAAAATGGAGCTTGACACTCTCGCAAGAGGGATGGCGGGAAAACAGGACATAATCGTTTCAAGAATCAAGACGGCCTCCGGAGAAATCCGGCATGTTATAAACAATTCGTTCCCGACATATGAAAACGGAAAGCAGTCCGGAATCACTGTGTTCGGAATAGATATAACGAGGCAGAAAGAGGCGGTGGATGCGCTTAGGGAGAGCGAGGACAGATACAAGGCGCTGTTCGAACAGTCTCTGGACGCTGTATATGTTTCATCCAAGGAAGGCATCGTGCTGGAGGCTAATCAGGCGGCGTTTTCGATGCTGGGATATCAAAAAGAAGAAATTATCAATAAGAGCGTCCTGAAAACGTATGTGGATGAAAGGGATCGGGAGCCGTTTCAGAAACTTCTAGAAACTCGCGGTTCGGTCAGGAATTACGACGTCAAACTAAAGCATAAAAGCGGGCGCGAAATAGACTGCAAAGTGACGGCGACCGCGCGCAGAGGGCCTGACGGTTCGGTCATCGGGTATCAGGGAATAATCAGGGACATGACCGAACAGATGAAGATGGAAAACGCTCTCAGGGAGAGAGAGGAGTGTTTCAGGCTTATAGTCGAGACGATGTACGACGGCATAACAGTGATAGATGAAAAGGGAGCCATGACGTACGCGAACAACCGCGCTCTGGAAATGCTCGGATACGAGCGTGGCGAGGTCATAGGAAAGCCTATAACCAATTTCCTAGACTCGAAAAATGTGGCCCTTTTCAAAAACCAATTCTCAAGGAGAAAACTCGGCGAGGGCGGAAAATACGAGTTGACGTTCACCCGGTCTGACGGGTCGCCTCTGCATTCGCTCGTGTCGGCCAACCCTCTTTTCGACGCTCAAGGCGGTTTCTCCGGAAGCTTCGCGGTAATCACCGATATAACCGAGCGAAGAAGAGCAGAGGAACAACTGCTCAGCCATCACGAAAGGCTTGAGGAGACGGTGAAGGAACGCACGGCGGAATTCAGCGAAGTGATAGAGGAGTTGAGGAAGGAAATCTCGAACCGGCGGCGAATGGAGGAAGAATTAAGAGACTCTAGAGACCGTCTGAAGACGACTCTTGAGGCTATGCCGGACATATTGTTTGAAGTGAATCTCGAAGGGCGAATAGTAGGCTATCACGCATCCAGTGTGGACAAGCTCTACGCGCCGCCCGATGCTTTTATCGGAAAAAAAGCAACAGACGTGCTGCCTCCGGAAGCCGCGGAGGCGCTGAACAAGGCGGTCAACAAAACATTCGAGACGGGCGAGAAATCAGCCGCGACGTATTCTCTGCCATATGCGGACGGAGAGATGTATTTCGAGGCAATACACTCGCTGAAAGGCGATTTGAAATCGCCGAACAGGACGGTCATATCGGTCGTGCGCGATATTACGCAGCGCCGCCGCGCCGAGCAGTCGCTCCGGGAGTCAGAACTGAGGTACAGGCTCACGATGGACTCTATGGCCGACGCGATTCATGTCGTAGACAGAAATTTCAACATCGTTCTTTTTAACAAAACCATGAAGGAATGGAACGCGCGAAGCGGTTTGCCGACGGACATCGCGGGCCGGAGCATTTTCGATGTTTTTTCTTTCCTCGACGATTCCATCCGCGAAGAATACGAATCGGTTTTCACCAGCGGCAATATGATGCTTTCCGAAGAGATCAACGAAATAGACGGGGAAACGATAATAACGGAGACTCGCAAGATACCGATATTCGAAAAAGACGCCGTCGCCAGAGTTGTGACGGTGATGAGAGACGTGACGACGCGAAGGCGGGCGGAAGAAGCGATGCGCTACAACTTCGACTTCCAGAGCGTGGTCATGGACATATCGGCGGGATTTGTAGGAGTGGGCGCGGACAATCTGGACGCCGCTCTGAACGACGCGCTGAAAAGGCTGGGCGAGTTTCTGCAGGTCGACCGCAGTTACTTGTTTCGCGTTTCAGAGGACGGATTGTTTGTCGACAACACACATGAATGGTGCGCGGAGGGAATCAGTTCAGAGATTGAGAACAGCAAGAATATTCCCCTTGACAGCATGATGTGGCTCAAGCCGAAATTCATCAGCGGGGAAACGATAGCGATAGACGATGTAACCGAGCTTCCTGATGAGGCGGCCGTTGAAAAGAGGCTTTTCGATGCCCAGAGCATCAAGTCGCTGATAATATTCCCGCTGTATTCCAATGAAAAATTATCGGGTTTCATGGGGCTTGATTCAGTCAAGACGAAGAGGCGGTGGAAGCGAGACCACAGCGCGTTGCTATCGGTCGCGGCGGAGATATTTGCCAACGCGTTTATGAGGCATCAAGCGGAAACTGCGCTCAAACGGAGCGAACAAAGACTGGACGCCATCATAAGCAACACGCCGAACGTGGCGGTAGAGGGATACGATGTAGAGGGCCGGGTTATTTATTGGAACAACGCGGCGGAATCGGTTTTCGGGTGGTCCGCCGAGGAGATGATAGGTAGAACTCTAGAAGGAGCGACGCTCGACTTGGTGGCAACCGAGGCTTTTCACATTCTGCTTAAGGAGATGAATGAAAGCAACCTTCCTTCAGGCCCGTCCGAATGGATTTGCAACAGGAAAGACGGCTCCAGCGTCGTAGTGTATTCTATGATATTTCCAATAGACGTAGGGGACGGAAACAAAGAGTTCATCTGTATGGACGTGGACATAACCGGCATGAAAGAAGCCGAAGAGGCTCTCAGGGAGAGCGAGGAGAGATACCGGACTCTGGCGGAAGCCGCCGAAGACTTCATTTTTATAGTCGATCGAGACGATATCGTCAGGTACACGAACAGTTTCGCCGCGCGTCAACTCGGCATGACGCCGGAACAGACAATAGGAGTTTCAAGAGCGAAGTTGTTCGGCTCGCCGGACGCCGACAGGCAGAAAATGAGTCTCAACAAAGTTTTTGAATCCGGAGAATCGTTTTACATAGAAACTGTGACGCAGTTCCCGGACCGGGAGTTCTGGCTGGGTTCGAGGCTTGTCCCGATCAAGGCCCCCGACGGGCGGGTGTCCTCCGTGCTGGGCATATCGCGAGACATTACGGACAGGAAGAGGATCGAACAGGAAAAGATTAACTTCCTCAGTTCGATATCTCACGAGCTTAGGACGCCGCTTTCGCTGATACTAGGATACAGCGAGATGCTGCTCAAGGAGGAGCTGCCGCACGCCGCAAAGAAGAAAATCAAGACCATCAATGACAGGGGCCGCCAGCAGCTCAAACTTGTCGAGGAGCTTATAACGCTGGATGCGTTCGAGAGCGGAACGACGACCTACGACATGGCGGAGATTAATATATACAACTTCCTAGAAGCGAGGCTAAACGAGACTCGCCTGATGATAGAGAGCATCGTGCGTCGCAGGTTCAGAACGTCGGAATACTCCTTCAAGAAGGATGTGTCCGAATCGCTGAAAGGCGTCATCGTCAAATGCGACGAAGGCAGAATTCGGCAGACTCTGGACAACCTAATAGAAAACGCGGTGAAGTATTCGACGCCGGAGAGGCTGGAGTTCGCCGTGTCGGCGACCCGCGAGGACGGTTTCGTGGAGATAAGCGTTTCGGACCGAGGAATCGGAATCGCGTCCGCTGACCTGAAGAACATTTTCAAGCCTTTCTTCCAAGTCAGAAAAGGCTCGCATCCTGTTTCGGACGGAGTGGGAAAGGGTCTAAGCATAGTCAAGGAGTTCATCGAGGCGCACGGAGGCCGGATAAAAGTCGAATCGGTTCCCGGAGAAGGCTCGACGTTCTCGTTCACTATTCCGATCCTGAAGACGGTGGAGCATGTGGAATCGCGCAGGGTGAACAGGATTTTGGTTGTGGACGATGACGGCGACCTGCTGGACTTGGTGAAGACGATGCTGCTTTCCGAAGGATTCGACGTTGCGGTGGCGTCGAATGAAACAGAGTTGTTCGAGGAGATGGCGGCTTTTGATCCGCAGCTTGTGATGCTGGACGTGCAGTTGCCGGGGCTAAGCGGCGCGGAACTTTGCGAAAAGATAAAGTGCGGCCCGGCTCCGGCTCCCATGGTGTTCCTGTTCAGCGCGATGCCGCGCGCCCGGATCGAGGCTCTCGCTCGCGAGATCGGAGCGGACGGCGCGGTTTCGAAACCCATCAATATCGACTCATTCATTGAAACCCTAGAAAAACTCAATCAGTGACGCGCCGCGCCCGGGCGTCATCGTTTGACACATAAATATCGAACTCCTACACTATTTGGCATGATTGCGATTGTGGACTATGGAATGGGCAATTTGCGGAGCGTGCAGAAGGCGTTCGAGCGGGTGGGCGCGGACGCGCGCGTGACCACCTCCGCCACGGATGTCCGGGACGCTTCCGGCGTGGTTCTGCCGGGCGTCGGCGCATTCGCGGCGGCAATGAAAAACTTGGAATCGCAGGGGCTTGCGGGGCTAATCGTCTCTGAAATCAAATCCGGCAAGCCGTTCTTGGGGATATGCCTCGGACTGCAGATGCTATTTGACTACAGCGAGGAAGGGGAGCGCATCCCCGGCCTCGGCGTTTTTCCGGGCAAGGTGACGCGCTTCAGAGGCGACCTCAAAGTCCCGCACATGGGTTGGAACCAGCTTGAGTTCAGGAACAGAGGGCTGGTCGCCGAAGGAATTCCCGACGGCTCTTTTTTCTATTTCGTGCACTCGTTTCTGGTGGAGCCGGAGGATCCGTCGCTGGCGATGACGGTCACGGACTACGGCGGCGAATTCGTTTCGTCGATAATGCGCGACAATGTGTCCGCCGTGCAGTTCCACCCGGAAAAGAGCCAGAGGATGGGGATGAAGTTGCTTGAGAATTTCGGGAGGATGGCGAAGGGATGAATCTGTATCCGGCGATAGATTTGATGGACGGCAAATGCGTGCGGTTGACGCAGGGCAAGAGGGAGTTATGCACGGTTTATTCCGATAAGCCGGAGCAGATGGCGATACGATGGGCGAGGGAAGGGGCCAAGTGGCTGCATGTCATTGATCTAGACGCGGCGCTCGACCAGAAGTGCTTTTCCAACTTGGAAGCGGCAAAGGCGATATTCGAGGCGTCGCCCGGAATCAGGACGCAGGTGGGCGGGGGCGTAAGGTCGGCGGCGGACGTCGGGCGCTGGCTGAAAGAGGGCGCGTCCCGCGTCATAGTCGGCACGTCCGTTCTCGAATCGCGGGATTTTGCCAAGGGGCTTTTTTCCGAGTTCGGCGAATCGGTCGCTGTGTCCATAGATTCGAAGGGCGGCAAAGTGGCTCTCAGGGGCTGGACGGACGAATCTGAAATAGAAACGATTGAAGCGTGCCTCAGGATGCGAGACGACGGCGCGAAACTCATCATACTTACAGACATCGTGCGCGACGGGATGCTGACGGAGCCGAATTTCGACATGATGTCGCAGGCGGCGGACGCTCTGGAAATCCCGGTGGTGTGCGCGGGCGGAGTGTCGTTGGTGGAGCACGTAGAGCGGCTCGCCTCGCTTGAAAAATCGAATCTTGACGGGGCGGTGATCGGCCGCGCGCTGTACACCGGCGACTTCGATCTCAAGGCCGCCGTCGAAAGGTTCCCGCAGTAGGCGGCGCGGAGGGCGTTTTGCTTGCCAAAAGGATAATACCCTGCTTGGATGTCGATAGCGGTCGCGTCGTCAAAGGCGTGAACTTCGTGAACCTTGTGGATGCCGGAGACCCGGTCGAGCAGGCTAAAAAATACGAGGAAGCTGAAGCGGATGAACTGGTCTTTCTGGACATCACCGCCTCTTCGGACAAGCGTCACATAATGCTGGACGTCGTCAGGCGGGTGGCGGAGACGGTATTTATCCCGTTCACTGTCGGCGGCGGCATAACGGAAGTCGCCACGATCCGGCAACTGCTTAGCGCGGGCGCGGACAAGGTGTCGCTCAACACGGCGGCCGTACTGAACCCCAGTCTGATAAACGAGTCCTCCGAGATTTTCGGAGCGCAGTGCATAGTGGTCGCGATAGACGCGAAGCGCGAGGGCGACGGGTGGGTGGTTTACACTCACGGCGGCAGGAAACCGACCGAGATAGACGCGGTGGGCTGGGCGGTAGAGGCGGAGAGGCGGGGCGCGGGCGAAATCCTGCTCACCAGCATGAACCGCGACGGCACGAAAATCGGTTATGACAACGAGTTGAATCTCGCCATCTCCTCCGCGGTGAGAATCCCCGTGATAGCGTCAGGCGGCGCGGGCGAACTTTCTCACCTCTATGACGCGATACATGAAGGCAAGACAGACGCCGTATTGGTCGCTTCTCTGTTCCACTACGGGATTTTCACCATCAGGCAGGCAAAGGAATATCTGCGGGACAGGGGAATAGCGATGAGGCTGTGACCTCATTGCGCCAAGAGAGAAGGTTTAGACATGGATTTGAAATTCGATGAAAAAGGGCTTATCCCGGCGATAGTGCAGGATGAAAAAAGCGGGGATGTCCTTATGCTGGCGTACATGAACGAGGAGTCTGTGAGAAGGACTCTTGAGACGGGCACGACATGGTTCTGGAGCCGTTCGCGGAGCGAGTTCTGGAACAAAGGGGCGACCTCGGGCAATTTTCAGAAAGTGAAAAAGGTGATGTACGACTGCGACTCCGACGCGCTTCTGGTGATAGTTGAGCAGAGCGGCGAGGGGGCCTGCCACACAGGAGCATGGTCCTGCTTTTTCAGGGAGTTGAAAGGCTGAGCTTCATGGCGGAGACAGGCCCTCCCAAATTTTTCATTAAAACATTCGGTTGCCAGATGAACATGGACGACTCGGCGTCGCTCGCGCGGATGTTGCGCTCGATGGGCATGGCGGAGGCGGCGACGCCCGACGAGGCCGCGCTGGTTCACGTCAACACGTGCAGCGTGCGGCGCAAAGCCGAGGAGAAGATGTTGAGTTTCATAGGCGTGTTGCGCAATCGCAAAAGAACTGGCGGCGCGCCCGTCGTCGTCGGCGTGGGCGGATGCTCCGCCGAACTGGCCGACATCCGCGCGGAAATTCGCGACGTGGACTACGTCATCGGGGCGGGAAGGCCGCAGGACTATGAGGAAATCATCAGGGAAGCGGTGGTCGAAAACTTTCCCGGCTTGGCGGCGGGAACGGCTCCGTTTGCGTCCGGCCCGGCGTCCGCTTTCCAGACGGTAGTGCGCGGCTGCTCGAATTTCTGCTCGTACTGCGTGGTTCCATACGCGCGCGGCGCGGAATCCAGCCTGACTCCGGCTCAAGTTAGAGCGGAAGCCGCGATAAAGGCGGAGGAAGGCGCGCGGGAAATCATACTTCTAGGCCAAAACGTGCTCGCTTACGGGCTGGACTTATCGCCGAAAGTTTCCCTTCTCGACGCCATATCCGCCGTCCACGATCTGCCGGGGATAACAAGGATAAGGTTTGTAACGTCGCACCCGAAATGGGTGACGGAGGAGTTTCTGCGCGGACTGTCGGCGCTGCCGAAAGCGTGCGGCCATTTCCACGCGCCGTTCCAGAGCGGCGATGACGAGATACTCAGGAGGATGAGGCGCGGATACGACGCCGCGTATTATCTCGAAATGATAGAAATGATAAGAAGTCACTCGCCGGGCTGCGGCATATCGGCGGACGCGATAGTCGGGTATCCCGGAGAGACGGAAGAGCAGTTTGAGCGGACGCTTGAGCTGGCGGCGCGCGCGCGCGTGGACCAGTTGTACGCGTTCAAATATTCGCCGCGTCCGGGGACCGCCGCCGCCGGGCAGGCCGACGATGTGCCGCTCGAAGCCAAGAAGTCGCGGCTTGCGCGGTTGCTGGATTTGCAGGAAAATATATCGAGGGAAATCAACGAAAGCCTTGTCGGCGGGATCGCTGAAACGATGGTCTTCGAGTCTCTGGGCGGAGAGCGGCGGCGGGGGCGGACGCGGGAGAACAGGATAGTGGATTTCACTATGCGCGAAGGCGTTAAGGCCGAGCCGGGAGACGAGTTGCTTGTCAGCATCGCGGGAGCGTCTCCGCACGCCCTGAAAGGAGAGGCCGTATGAACGCCACTCCTATGTATCAGCAGTACGCCGCCATCAAGGAGCGCCACCGGGACGCTATCTTGATGTACCGGCTGGGCGATTTCTACGAGATGTTCGGCGAGGACGCGAAAACCGCCGCCGCCGAACTGGAAATAGTGCTGACTGCGCGCGAGTTCGGCAAGGGCGTCAAACTGCCCATGTGCGGCGTGCCCCATCACGCCGCCGACGGCTACGTGGCAAAACTCATCCAGCGCGGACACAAGGTCGCCATCGCGGATCAGACAGAGGACGCGGTCGCCGGAAAACTTGTCAACCGGGAAGTCGTCAGGGTGGTCACGCCCGGAACGTATCTCGATCTGGACAGGCTGGACTCATCGCGAAACAACTACATACTTTCAGTGGCGGACGCCGGCGACAGGTTCGGGCTGGGGATACTCGACGTTTCGACCGGGGAGTTCAAGGCGGGCGAGATATCGAGGTCGGCGGACGATTCGTCTCTGGTCAGGGAGATCGAGCGGCTGTCGCCCGGCGAATGCGTCGTGGCGATGCGCGATTCCGGGGCGGACGCCGCCGGCAGGATATCGGCCCGTTTCCCCGACGTGAAAGTCACCGAGCTTGACCTGATGTTCGACGCGTCGTACCACCGGGACAGGCTGTGTGCGCATTTCGGAGTGAAGACGCTGCTCGGATTCGGCATTGAGGAGTTCCCTGCGGCGATAATGGCCGCCGGGCAGCTTCTGGACTATGTCAGGGACAACCTGCGCGCCGACCCCAAGCACGTGATGTCCGTTTCGCTCTACAGTCCCCGCGACGGGATGTATCTGGACGCGGCGACGCGGCGCAACCTCGAACTGACGGAAACCATGCGCGAGAAGGAAAAGAAGGGGAGCCTGCTGTGGGCGCTTGACAGGACTCTCACGCCGATGGGAAAGAGGCTGATACGCAACTGGCTCGAACAGCCTCTCAACGACCCGGCGGAGATAAACCTGAGGCTGGACGCCGTCGGCGAGCTTCTGGAAAACAGGACGGCGCGGGAGGGGGCAAGGGAATGCCTTTCGGAGGTAAGGGACATCGAGAGGCTTTGCAGCCGGATCGCCACCATGCTCATCACGCCCAAGGAGACGCTGGCCGTGCGCGACTCACTAGCGGCGCTGCCCGCGCTCGCGGCCCTCGCCTCCGCTTTTAAGTGCGACATGCTGGAGTCCCTGCGCGCCGACATGGACACGCTGGATGACGCGCGCGCCGACCTTGCCGCCGCCGTCTCTGACGACGCTCCGAGGTCCGCCCGCGAGGGCGGCATAATCCGTGACGGCTTTGATGCCCGCGTGGACGATCTGCGCGCTCTGAAAAAAGGCGGTCGCAAATGGATTGCCGACCTCGAAGAGAAGGAACGCAGGGAAACAGGCGTCAAATCCCTCAAAATCGGCTACAACAAAGTGTTCGGCTATTACATCGAGGTGACTAAAGCCAATCTGGCAAACGTCCCTGATAGATACATACGCAAACAGACCACTTCCAACGCGGAGCGGTTCTACACCGAGGAACTGAAAGAGAAAGAGTTCGCGATACTCGGAGCGGAGAGCAGGCTCGAAGAGCTTGAGTATCAGTTGTTCTGCGGGATAAGGGACAATCTGGCGGGGCACATCGGAAGGATGCTGAAGACGTCGCGGGCGGTGGCGGCGCTGGACGCGTTGCAGTCGCTGGCGCAGGCGGCGGAGGAAAACAGGTACTGCCGCCCGCAGGTCAGCGCGTCGGAAACGATAAAGATAGAAGAAGGCCGGCACCCGTCGCTGGACCTGACGATGCCCGCGCGCACATTCATCCCCAACGACACGCTGCTCAATTGCTCGAAGAGCCAGATACATATCATCACCGGGCCGAACATGTCGGGAAAATCGACTTACATGAGGCAGGTGGCGCTGATAACGCTGATGGCGCAGATGGGCAGCTTTGTGCCGTGCCGCGCGGCGGAGATAGGCGTGGTGGACAGGATATTCACGAGGGTCGGAGCGGTCGACGACATCACCCTTGGCCTCAGCACGTTCATGGTGGAGATGGTAGAGACTGCGACGATTCTGACTAACGCGACAAAGAAAAGCCTAGTGCTGCTCGACGAGGTCGGCAGAGGCACGAGCGCCGCAGACGGCATAAGCATCGCATGGGCCGTCTCCGAATACATACACGAGAGGATTGGCGCGAGAACTCTATTCGCAACACATTTCAACCACCTGACGCGCATGGCCGACTTGTTCGAGAGGATAGAAAATTTTCACGTCTCCGCAGTTGAGCGTGGCAGGGAGATTCTATTCACGCACAAGGTGCGCCCCGGAGGCACGGACAGGAGTTTCGGAGTCGAGGTGGCTAGACTCGCGGGCATACCGGCCTCAGTTATCCGCCGCGCGTCGGAAATTCTTGCTTCTCAGGAAGCGGAGTCGGACATCGAAGTCCCTGAGGCCCGGACGGCGCAACTAGCGCTCATTCCCGACCAGCCTCCGAGCCGCATCGAGGAAATGCTCCGCGCGGCCGACCCGGAAGAGTTGACGCCCCGCAAGGCGCTTGATCTAGTGTTCAGGATGAAAGATATTCTCGAGGAAAACGACAGGTCGCGGTGAAAACGCGGCGGCTGCCGGGAGGCGCGCGATGAGCGGAATACCCGCTGTTTTCATAGACAGGGACGGCACTCTGAGCGAGGAGATCGGCTACGTGAACCATGTCAGCCGGTTCAAGCTGCTCGAAAAGTCGGCTGCGGCGATAAAAAAGTTGAACGAAGCTAACATGCCCGCTGTTCTGGTGACCAATCAGGCGGGCGTCGCGCGCGGCTATTTCCCCGAAAGGCTCATAGCGGATGTCCACGCGCGCATGAACGAGCTTCTGGCTGCGGGTGGCGCGAAACTGGACGGGATTTACTATTGTCCCCATCATCCGACCGCCGGAGAGCCGCCTTACAGGATGGACTGCGACTGCAGGAAGCCTAAGACGGGACTGATAGACCGGGCGGCGTCGGAAATGGGACTGGACGTTGCCCGTTCGTACATGATTGGCGATAAGCTCAGCGATGTGGCGCTGGCGAAGCGCGCGGGCTGCGCCGCTGGCATACTCGTCCTGACAGGATACGGCAGAGGCGATTGGGAGTTCAACAGGGAACGCGAAGGCGTAGAACCCGATTTTATCGCAGAAGACCTGTTAGAGGCTGTCGACTGGCTGTTGAAAGACCTCGCGTCGCGAGCTTGACCCTCGTTTTTTTACGATAGAGGCAATTTCCACCCATATAATAAGGAAACTGTATAAAGGGCGCTTTGAGGCGCGGCGCGCGCGCGCGTCCGGAAAACTGGAATAAGTTTTTATGAATCTTGCGGATAATCTGAAAAACAGCGCGGAGCGGTTTCCCGACCGGCCTGCGGTCGTTTTTTACGACAGAGTGATAAGGTACGAGCAGCTTTACGCGGACGCGCTGAGGTTTGCGGGCGCGCTCGGCGAGATGGGCATGTCGCGCGGGGACAGAATGGCGATAGCGATTCCGAACGTTCCGGAATATCCTGTGGCTCTTTACGGGGCCTTCGCGGCCGGGGTGGAGGTCGTCACAATCAACCCTCTGTATTCCGCCCGCGAAATCGAATATATGCTGAAGGATAGCGGGGCGAAGCTGGCGATAATGCATCCGATGTTCGAGCCGCCCGTCAGGGAAGCCGCCGCGAACGCCGGAACTAAGTTGCTGTACAGCGACTCCATGGGCGACCCGGCCAAGCGCGACATGAAGAAGGCGATGTCGGAGGCGGCCGCCGCGCCCGCGCCCGCGGACCTAGACCCGAACCACACGGCGGCTATCATCTACACCAACGCGTGGAGGGGATATCCGCTTGGAGCCTGCCTCACTCATCACGGACTGATGACCAACGCCCGTTCGAGCGTTGTTACTGCGTCGGCGCATGAAGACGACGCTTTTCTCACAGTTATTCCCCTGTTCCATGCGTTCGCCTGCACCACATGTCTGCATCTGCCTTTTCTCGCGGGAGCAAAGACTGTTCTTCATGAGATGTTTTCAGAGGATCGCGTGATGGCGGATCTCAAAAAAGAGAAGATAAGCGTTTTTCCGAATGTGCCGACGATAAACAAAAGGCTGCTTGATAAATACGGCTCGGCGGGGAGCGACCTATCGTTCGTGAGGGCGATAGTGCCCGGAGGCGCTCCTCTGACGGATGATCTGTACGGCGGGCTTGTGGAGAAACTAAACGCAAATGTATATCAGGGGTACGGGATAACGGAATGCGGGCCGGTGACTTCGGTGAACCCGATGCGGGGCAGGGAGTTTGTGAAAGCCGGCTCCGTAGGCCCGCCGATTGAAGGCATAACCGTGAAAGTCGTCGACGAGAACGGCGAGGCGCTCCTGACGGGCGAGACGGGCGAGCTTTGCGTCCGGGGCGGCAACGTCATGCGCGAATATCTCGGAAAACCCGAAGACACGGCAATGTTTCTAAAAGACGGTTGGCTGTTTTCAGGCGACCTAGCCCGCATAGACGAAGACGGCTATATATACATAACGGGACACAAGAAAAGGCTTGTGCTTGTCGGCGGGTTTAACGTCTATCCGCAAGAGGTGGAGGCGTTGCTCGGCGCGCATCCGGCGGTGGAAAGCTGCCGCGTCTTCGGCGTCCCGGACGATTCCCTCGGAGAGAGAGTTATGGCGGAAGCGAAACTTCGTTCCGGAGCTTCCGCTGAACCCGGCGAACTGAGAAAATTCCTCCGCTCTGCTCTTGCTCCCTATAAAGTCCCCCGCCGGGTTGATATCATAGAATAGTTCCGTAGAGCGCAAGTAATCGTAGAGCCACAACCATTTGCTCTTGGCTTCCTCGTTTTTCTATGATTGAAAAACGTAGAAATGAACTGTGTTTGACAGCGTTTTGGACGCGGGTGTATACTTTAATTGACACGAAACAAAAATTTTGAGGCTGAAATAGGCAACTTCCCGGAAAGGCAAAATGTTTGACTCTTGCCGCGACGGGGAATATCATAGTAAGCGAAAGGGCTTTTTTATTGCGCGCCTGAAACATAATAATATTCAGGGAGAAAAAATGCGAAACAAGCGACGCCGGGAAAAAGGATTCACCTTGGCGGAAGTTCTGGTTGTTTTGTGCATAATGATAATATTACTCGGAATGATGACGCCATCGTATTATCAGTATCAGGCGTCGAGACGGGTCAGAAGCGCTATTAGCGCGACGCTTGTTCTTAAGACGGCTCTTAACGACACGGCCAATTCTTGCAAGGGATTTCCCAGAAGATCTTTGACAGGCACGGACAACGCTTCACTTATGGAGTTTCTTTCCATAGTCGACCAGACCGAATGTGGAAGAACAACCGACATCAACGATTCCACAATATTGGTTTTCCCCAAAAACGATAATTGTTCCCATACCGCCATATCCCAGACTACTATGCCGTCGCATCCGTATTCGGCGAATTTCAAAGCTTCCGGGTTATGCTCTTCAGTGTGCGAAAGGTCTGACGATGGGTGTTCAGGCAAAGCCGGGGTTGGTTTTGGAGGCGTTTTCATTAGAGACGACACCACATCCGACTCAAGATTTGAGGCTTGTTCCCCAGAATATTCAGGGGTTTCCGGGCCTGATTACTCCGGCAACTACAAACCCGGCTGGAACTACGCTCTGCTGGAAGGCTTTACTTTGGACAAACCCGTCGGCGTCGTCTGCTCAGTCGCGATGGGTTATAAGAGATCCGTTCTCATTATTGTCAATACCAGCGGGTATTACGGCGGGAAACAAGTTACGGAAGGATCGGGTATTTTTGATATGGACGGAGACGATCTTGACGAGCCGTGCCCGTGCGGTCCGTACTGCGAGGAACTGTTCGAGGCTGTGGGCGACGGGCAGAGCGGGTGCTGTTCGCCTTGTATTGCCGCGGACGGAACAGAGTATGACGGCATAGGGTACAAGTTCTAATTTCCCATTTTGTTTTTCTTGATTGCGATCGAAGATGCGAGGAACGTCTGCGCGCGCGACGATTTATTCGCCGGCATCGAGCAACCCGTATTTTTTCATTTTATTGTAAAGGGTGACGCGGGTGACGCCGAGGCGGCGGGATGTTTTGTCGCGGCTTCCGCCAAGTTCGCGGAGCAGAGAAGAAATCATCGCGGCCTCGAACCCTTCGACGGCTTTTTTAAGAGGCATGTCGGCGGGGATGGAGGAGCGCGGGGCGCTTGCCGGAGCGCTCCGGGCTGATACCCGCGCGGGCAGATCGGCCGCCCCGATTTTTCCTCCGCCGGACAGGATGACGGTGCGTTCTATCGCGTTTTCCAGTTCCCGCACGTTTCCCGGCCAGTCATAGACGCAAAGCAACTCCATCGCCTCGGCGGTGATTCCGGGGTTGGGCCGGTTATTCTCCCGGCAAAACCTGTCTATGAACGCGTCCGCAAGCAGCGGTATGTCCTCTCTTCTATCCCTCAAAGAGGGAACTGTAATCGGAACTACGTTCAGTCTGTAAAAGAGGTCTTCCCTGAATTTGCCCTCGGACACTGTTTTTTCAAGGTCTAGGTTGGTGGCGCTGATGAGGCGGATGTCCACGTTGATGCGCCGTTCGCCGCCGAGCCGGGTGAACTGCCTGTCCTGAATCACGTTCAGCAACTTCGCTTGTGTGGCCGGGGAGAGATTTCCAATTTCATCGAGGAATACTACGCCGCCGTCAGCCTGCTCGAACCTGCCTGTCTGTGCGCGGGTGGCTCCGGTGAAAGCCCCTCGCTCATGTCCGAACAGTTCGCTTTCGAGAAGAGTTTCCGGAAGCGCGGCGCAGTCCACTTTGACGAAAGGCTTGTCTCGCCTCGCGCTTTCCTTGTATATGGCGCGGGCGATGAGGTCTTTTCCGGAGCCGGTCTCTCCGTCGATGAGCACGTTGGCGTCGCTTTTCGCCACTGCCGCCGCCCTCTCGAACACCCTTCTCATCGCGGCGCTTCTTCCGATTATCCCCTCGAATCCGTATATCTCTCTGAGCCGTCTTTTAAGCTCGACATTCTCGTCTGTTATCGCCTGTTTTCTGGCGATTCGCTCTAGGACTATCTTCATTTCTTCCATCTCGAAAGGTTTTTGAAGATAGTCTTCGGCGCCGGACTGTATGGCGGCCACCGCGTCTCTTACGTTTCCATGCCCGGTCATGATAACTGCGGACGTCCCGGGGGAAATCTCGATTGCGCGCTTCAGAAGGTCAAGACCGTTCATTCCCGGAAGGTTTACGTCTATAACAACGATATGAATGGATTCATCGCGCAGGATTGTAAGGGCGGCCTCGGCGTCTTCCGCGCCGATGGCGTAGTGGCCCTCGAGTTCTAGGCGCTCGCAAAGCGACTCGCGCACGATGCGCTCGTCGTCGACTACCAGCACGGAGCGTTTCAAGCTTTGTCCTCGGTTTCCGCGCGCAACGGCAGTTCGATGCGGAACTTCGCGCCTTCGCCTTTTCTGCCGCCAGCGGTTATTTTCCCTTCGTGGTCGTCCATTATTCTTCTTGCCACATACAGACCGACGCCGGTTCCGATGCCTCTCGCTTTTTTCGAGAAGAATAGGTCGAAAACTCTCGGCAGGTCCGCCTCATCGATGCCCGCGCCCGTGTCGGAAAAAGTCATCACTGCCGCGACATCGGTTTTTTCCAGCGCTATGTTCAATTCCCCTCCGTCCGGCATGGAGTCCAGAGCGTTGATCATTATATTGATGAACACTTGCCGCATTGCGTCTTTATCGAACCGCGCCTCGATTTTCTCCAAGCCCGGCGGACAGTCTATCGATATGCGGACATTCTGTTTGACCGCCTTAGGCTCGATTAGAGTGACGGCTCCTCTGATTTCTGCGGCGAGGTCGGAGTCGGTTTTCATTGGGGACCGGGGCCGCGCCAGTTCTAGCAGGCCGTTGGTGACCATTCGTATCTGGTTTATAGCCTCGCGTATCACCCGCGTGTAGGCGTCGATTTTCGGATCGTCGCCTGCTCTTGCCGATATCAGGTCGATATAGTTTGAAATTCCGAACAGAGGATTGTTTATCTCGTGAGCCACGCTGGCGGCCATCTTTCCCGCGCTGGCAAGTTTTTCCATCTCGACCAGCCTGCCCTGCGTGCGCTCTATGAGATGCATCATATTATTGAAAGTCTCGCCGATTTCCGTCATCGGGTCGTTGCCTATTCCCGCGAGGTACACTTCGCATTTCCGGCAGTCGAGAACGTCGGCCAGCCGGCAGCACCCGCCTTCCTCGGAGAACGTTCCCATTATCTGCCAGCAACGGACGCCTTCCTTGTCTCTCAACTGGCACCCTTCGGGTCGGGGGCAGTCGATCATCATCCAGCATGTTTTCACGCCGGGGTTGTCGAACCGGACTTCGGTTCCGCCCGCGAACGCGCGACGCATCAGCGTCACCAGCGTTTCGTTGACCTCGGCGAGTTTTTTCGGTTCCATTTTTCCCTATGCGTTCCGCCGCGCAGTTCGTTTCAGCGCGTGGTTGCCTTCCTAATAAAAGCCATTGATTCGTTGATTTTGCATAATAAGGTGAAAGCTCTTTGTTGTCAAGAAAGAGGTCTTTCGGCCTAGATTTCTATGGTAAATCAAAAAAATGTAAAATTTTATTAACATAATGATAATATATTTTATTATAAAATATTATTGCCGCAACAGGATCCTAAAAAATGTTTTTTTTGTGTCATGTTTTATGAAACCCACTGAACGGGTAAAAGCTAAACGTGAACAATGAAAATGACATAAATCACACAACTGAAAAACTGAGGGAAGTGCAGGCGGAATTCGTCAACCCGTTTCTGAGCGCGGTCGGATATGCGCTGAAGACAATGGGCCGGGCTTCCGCCAACAAGGGGATGGTCGCCCTCGAACGCGCCAACACCTTCAGGGGCGACGCTCAGATTCTCCTGCGCGTGGACGGCACGATCAAGGGCTTTGTCATCCTTGAAATGCCGGAGGCGCTCGCCCGCAAATTCGTCTCTATCTTCCTTTTCGGTCTGCCGATAAAGGAGCTTGACGCTATGGCGAGGAACTCTCTGGAGGAATTCTCCATCAGGATTTCCGAGATGGCTCGCAGGCAGCTCATCGACAGAGGCTATCTTGCCAGCGTGTCGTCTTTCGTGAATTTTAACAAACCGCTCCATTTCTCAGGAGACAAGCAGTTTATAGTCGTCCCAATCGACACCGAACACGGCGATTTTAAAGTGTTTTTCAATGTGATGAAGGCGGAGCTGATGGATCAGGCGTCCGTCAATTGATTCCCGTTCTATGCTGATATAGTATTTTCGCAGGCGGCGGCGTATGTTGCGAGATGTGTTTCGCGCGGCGTTGCGGCAAACCTTCGCGTTGCAGGGGGGGCGATGAAAAAGAGGATGCGTCTGGGGATATTCGGAGCCGGAATGATGGCGCGCGCGCACCTTGAGGCTCTGCGCGGGGTTAATGAGGCTGAGGCGGCCGGAGTGTCTTGGGCCGGAGCGAAAAGCCTGAAAATGATTTCCGCCGAGTTCGGGGTCCCCGCTTTCTCCAAGCCGGATGAGTTGCTCGCGCGGGCGGACGCGGTGAGCGTCTGTCTGCCGACGTTTCTGCATGAAGAGGCGGCGGTCATGGCGGCTGCGGCGGGCAGGGATGTTCTATGCGAAAAACCTCTGGCCCTCGAAGAGGCGGCCGCAATAAGGATGATAAAGGCCTGCCGTCGCGCTGGAGTCAGGCTCATGACGGCGCATTGTCTGCGCTTCTGGCCGGAATACGCGTTTTTGAAAAGGGCTGTGGATAGCGGAGAGTTCGGCGCGGCGCTGGAGTTTCACGGGAGCAGGTTTAGCGCGGCTCCCGGATGGTCGTCGGGGAACTGGCTGTTGGAAGACTCGCTCAGCGGCGGGCCTGCCATTGACTTGCACATCCACGACGCCGACATGATTCTGCATCTTTTCGGGCCGCCGGAGTCGGCGCGATCGCGGTTGGTTTCCGCTCCCGGCGAGAAGTCGGTTCACACCGAATTCACGTATCCGAACGGGCCTGTGGCGCGCGCGGACGCCGGATGGTTTTTCGGCTCCTATCCGTTCAGGATGGGATACAGAGCGGTGTTCGAGCGGGCGGTTGTCGAGTATGACTCGGCGGCGGAGAAGACGCTCAAGATTTGGACACCGGCGGGCGGCCCGCCTCGCGCCCCTAAACTTACAAAGACGGACGGATATCGGGAGCAGATAAGGTACTTCGCGCGTTGCGCTTCAAAGGGTTGCGAGCCGGAGATGAGCGACGGGCAGGCGGGCTTGGCCGCGCTGCGCCTTGTGAGAAACGCCCTGCGGTCGTCCGAGACCGGGCGCGCCGTCCGCTATCGTCCGCCCAGCGTCTGACTCGCCTTCGGCGGTTGGCTACAGATTGAAATCCATGTCTTTCAACAGTTCTTCCGGAACATCGAAAACCCTGCCGAAGGGCGGCAGCGGCTCGGTTCTGAAAAAGTCGGGCAGCCTGTCCGCCTCGGCGGATATGCCCGCGTCCCTGTTGAATTTCTTCTCAATGTTCAGAGTAGACACGCCTATGTCTATGACATCGGCTTTTGTAAGGCTCCAACCGTAGAGCGAGTTGAGAAGGCCGGCCGTGCGCTCCATGTTGGCGGCGTCCGGGCCGACGAAGAAGCAGTAGCCCATGCTGTCGACAACCGTGATCATAATCTGAAGATCGCGGGAAAGCTCGTGCTGGCCTTCGGCTTCGGTGAGTTCGAAGGATTTTGACGGGTCGAGTCCGATGCGGCCGGGGATAGCCGGGCCGCTGGTGTGGTCGGCTCCCATAGGCGATGTCGCGTAAGAGCAACCCATTCCTTTGAACGTGCGCGGGTCGTATGCGACGGTGGCCTGCCCCTTGACTGCCGGGACGCGGCGCGCGCCGAGGGCCTTGCCTACCGCCGCCGCTCCGCTTCCTATCAGCTTTCCGTCGGGGCTTCCCGCGCGGACTTCTTCCAGCAGGCGGAGCGCCGCTTCGGCGTCTCCCCACGGCAGCATGCCGTTCTCCATCGCGATACCGAGAGCCACGCCTGTGTCTATGGTGTCCAGCCCGAGGTCGTCCAGCAGGAAGTCGAAACGCGCGAGCGCGTCTAGATCTCCGATGTCCAGATTCGGGCCGACCAGAACCATCGTCTCGTATTCTAAGCTGGACGTGACGTATTCGCCGTCTTTCGAGACGTAAATGTTGGAGCATCTGATAACGCATCCCGGATGGCAGGGGGCGGAAGGGGTTCCGCCGCGCTCGACAATGGTCTCGTAGAGTTTTTCGCCGCTGACGTCCGCGGCGCGCTCGAAGCTGCCCGAAGAGTAGTTGCGGGTCGGCAATCCGCCCATTTTGTTCGCCGCCGTCACCATCGCAGCGGTTCCGTACTTCGTCAGCCCGGCTTTGGCGGAGATGAGCTGTTTGGCGAATTCTTTCGAAATCCTTTTGAACTCTCCGGCGTCCGAATAATCCGGGGAAGCGGCAGGGAATGGGAGTATCACGACAGCTTTGACGCCTTTGGAGCCGAGGACGGCTCCGAGGCCTCCCCTGCCCGCCGCGCGGGAGGGGCGGCCCGCCATGTCAGAACTTTGAATCGACGCCGCCGCCAGCCTCTGTTCGCCTGCCGGGCCGATGCAGAGGACGGCTGCTTTGTCGCCGTGCAATGCGCGCAATTTCTCCGCTGTTTCGTATGTGCCGAGACCTCTGAGATAGGAGGCGTCTTCCAACCTCGCGCCGCCGGGGGCGATTACGATTGTTTTTAGCGCGAAAGAGTCCGACGGCGCGCCCTCGATGACGATAGCCCTTATTCCCGCGCGCGCCAGATTTGCTCCGGCGACGCCCCCAACGTTGCTTTCCTTAATGCCTCCCGTGAGCGGGCTTTTAGCGCCTATCGAAATTCTTCCGGAACACGGAGCCGTCGTCCCCGTAAGAAGTCCGGTGGCAATAATAAGTTTGTTTTCAGGGCCTAGCGGGTCGCATATCGCCGGTATCTCGTCGGCGATTATGCGGGAAGTTAGCGCCCGGCCTCCGTACTTCAGATATTTTTCCGGCGTCGGCGAGACCGATACAGCGCCGTCGGCGATATTTACTCGCAGAAAATCCATGTCTGACAACCGCCTTTCATAGCGGAAATATGCGCGCCTTATTTCACTCGAATACTTTCTCATCCGTCAGGTGAGAGTTGACAGCGTCTTCTTCTACGTCGCGCCCTGCGGGGCCGGATTTCTCAAGCTCTTTATAATATTCGTGCTGAATGAGCGCGTTCATTATCTGGTTCGTGCCCGTCCATATCATGGCGAGCCGCGAATCGCGAAGCAGCCTCTCGATGGGATAGACGTTCGTGTAGCCTATGCCGCCCATAATCTGCATGGAGTTGTTGATGGCCAGCCAAGAGTTCTCCGTGCCGACCTTTTTCGCCTCTGAGACGAGCCTGCGGGCGTCCTGTCCGGAATCGACTTTTCGGGCAGCGGCGTACACCAATCCGCGCGCCGCGTCGAGAGCGGACAGTGAATCGGCCAGCATGAAATTGACCGCCTGAAACTTCATGATTGCGCGCCCGAAGGCTTTGCGCTGAGTGGAGTACCGCGCCGCCACTTCGACGCACGCGCGCCCAGTGCCGACCGCTCCGGCGGCGCTCGTCAGCCGCTCCGGTATCATCATCTTGTTGAATATCATTCCGCCGCCGTTGAGCGGGCCGACCAAGTTCTCGGCGGGCACTTTCACGTCCTTGAAAATTATCCTGCCCGTACCGCTTCCCCTGCTGCCCATCAATCCGTACACTTCCTGCACCTCGACCCCGAAGTCCCGCTCGACTATGAAGACGCTTATCGATTCGTGCGCCGGAGCGTCGAACGCCGTCCTAACGTAAACGAGGAAATAGTCCGCTCCTTTTGCGCCGACTATGAATCTTTTCTGACCGTTGAGAATGTAATAGTCGCCTTTCTTTTCCGCTTTAGTGGTCGCGCCGAAGAAGTCTGAGCCTCCGCGCGGCTCGGTGAGAGCCTCGGCGCATATCATCTTGCCGGCGAGCGTCGGCTTGAGATATTTCTCTTTCTGGGCGTCCGTGCCGAACAGCGCGATGGCGTCCCCGATGATGCTCGGAAGCGAATAGAGGCAGGCCAGAGAAGTGCCCAGAGTCCCGAACTCTTCGAGAACGGCCACTTCCGCGCTCCAGCCCAGACCCCTGCCTCCCCATTCCTTCGGGAACCGCAGGCCGAGCAGGTTTGCTGCGCCAAGTTTCTGGACATATTCGTAAGGATACTCTATCTCGTCGCGGTCCATCGATTTGAGAAGCTCGTTGGGGACCTCTTTCTTTATAAAATCCACAGCTTCCTGCCGCAGTTTTTTCTCCTCGTCGTTAAGCATGAAATCGAACATGGCTCTCCGCCTCCCTTTATTTGTCGAGCTTATTATATAACGACAGCCTTTAATAAACGAGAAGGAAGTTGTTGAACCCGGATTCTCCGATAGAGCCGGTGAACCGGGCCGATTGTTTATAGCGGCGAACTTCTTTGTTGCTGTCGTTGCCGTAGCATTTCGAGCCTAATTTATCACATATCGCGGCGGGAATCGGAGTTCCTGCTACACAAAAAATGCGCCTTGTGTCTAGCATTTTATCAGTTATGAACAATCGCTCCTGAGTCCTAAAGATGGATTCGGACTGAAACAAAAAGCAAAAAAAGCGCCATTTTTTCGTTTTTGGGCGTTTTTTAAAAAATCCCAAAAATAAGTTTTGGCTTTATTGCTCGAATATTTTTTCAAAAAGGCCCTTAGGTAGTTTAAAACTTTTTTACTCTTTTCTATAATAGTAATATTTCGGCATATAAAAAACAGTTTTTTTTGTCAAGATGTGAATAAAACAATGGAGGCATTATCATGGCAAAACTGGGAAAAAATGACTTGGAAAAAATTATGAAATCATTATCAAAGAGAAGGCCCGTATTCCATAGAGAAGCAGATTTTCAACACGAACTTGCATTTGAATTGCGTGAACATTTTAAAGATGCAAGTATCCGTTTGGAATATCCCCAAAAGCCAATTAAAGAGAAGCCAATTGAAGAGAAAGGTGAAAAGAGGAAATATATAGACATAGTTGTTTTGTTTAAGGATGAAAAAATTGGCATAGAAGTAAAGTATTTATTAAAAGGAATGAACAAAAACAAATTAGCTCAACCGATCTATGATGATCATGACTGCACTAAAAAACCTGAACCTTTCTACGTTTCAGGACAAGGAGGGCAGAATAAGAGAGGCTATGCATTTGTTGAAGACATCCACAAATTAGAAAATGCAGTATGCTCTTATGGTTATTTGATAATACTTACAAATGACGCAATATATAGTAAAAAAGCTAGAAATAAAAATGCTAAATGCGCAAAATACAGATTCCATGAAGAAGCTGTGCTTGAAGGTACATTTAACTATGGGAGTCAAGCAATTACATTAGTAAGAGAATATAAAGACTTCAAATGGGAAGAATACAATGCAAAAGACAGCAAATTTGAAGATTTCAAATACCTTATTGTCCCAATAGGCAAAAAATAGCATTAAAAGCATCGCGATAATTCGATTCTAAAACCCATCGGCAATCTTGTCACACCCTGTGACTATTATTTCTATTGGAGCAAAGGAGCCTTTAATATGCACAATACGCTTGAAAAGCTAGTGGAGGAACTCAGGTTTTATGATGCGAGAAAAAAAGATGTGTCGGCGATTTCGAATGCAATAATGTTTGAAAGGGGAGAATTCATTTTCAAAGGGCGGCAAATCAGCGTTGCCGACACCGCGCTGAGACAACTGCTTGGCTATTGCGGAATCCCTCCGAAGTTTTTTAAAGAGACGCTTTCCGACTCAGAAAAGACTCTTTTGTTTAACAGGCTCTACAGAAAAAAAGACGGCAACGCGATGCGGATGTATAGGTTCGATTGCGACGAACTTTACGGCGTGGTCAGCGACAGATACAGAAAGATTGACAACATCGAGTTGATTCCTGTTCTGGAAGGAATGGCGGGAAAGGGTATAGCTATGGAGGCTGTCAACATAACGCTCAATCCTGACCATACAAAGATTAGGCTTGTTCCATTGGATTATTATCATGGAGAAACTGCGCCGATGATAGAATTCACTAATAGCGAAAACGGTCTTGGCTCAATGAAAGTATGGGCCGGTGTTTATCGTGCAGTGTGCTCTAACGGCTTAATGGTCGAGATAGAAAGCCACACACGTACGAAATGGCGGCATTTATGCAATACAATTTTTGATTTGCCGGATTTTAACGCTGTTCTTTCTGTGTCCATTGATTACATGAAACGACTTGATAATTCAAAAGTCGTCTATCTCGGCGCGAAGGATAAAGAAAAGCATTTGCGCAGTGTTTTCTCGGAATTCGGAAAAGACGCGGCAGACAAAGTGGTTGAAGTAGCGCGAAGCGAATACAGGAACGGCGAGACACTACATGATGTGGTTAACTCGATTACACGCGCGGCGCAGCATTATCAGTCAAGACAACGCACTGAAATGGAGCGTTTTGCTACGACAATACTTGACTCGAGAAACTGATAATATTTGATCATAGTAAAATACATTGAGGGAGATAATATGATGATAGAGAATTGGCGCATGAGAAAGAAGCAAACAATAGCCGTCAATGGTTTAATTGAAGAAATACTAGCAGCGGTATTAAACAGTGATGATGTGGGAAGTATTAAAAAGGCAAATGAGACTGAATCAGATGATCGCAATATCAATATAATTGAAACAGGGTTTCCTGAATTAGATAAAGCATCCGTCGTCCTAAAACCATCCAACCTTGTTCTTATTGCTGCGAAGAACGGAATGAAAGCGACGAGTCTTGCGCTGTCAATAGCAAAACACATTGCGATAGAGCAAAATAGACGAATAGGGATTATCTGCCTAAAAGAAACCCCTGAAATGATTGCTGTCCGACTATTATGCAATATCGCAGACGTTAATCCGACAAGCGTAATGCATGGGTGGCTAAGCACAGAAGAATATTATGATATAGAAAAAGCAATGAACGCCTTAAATAACGCATCGATAAACATATCGACAGTATCTATTAATAGCAACATATTAATAAATGCAACAAAAAACTTAAAAAAACAACATGATGTTGAGTGCATCGTTTTAGAAGCCTCGCGAATTTCAGCAAGACGTTGTATGCCGATAATGAAAGCAATGAAAGAAGTAGCAGAGATAGACGATATACCGATCATGGTGGCCATGCGTCTGCCTGCAAATAAGAAGAGTGGCAAAAGGAAAAGAGCTTACATAGAAGACACAAGTAAATGGCAAACCATACTCGATATAGCTGATCTCTTTATGTCCGTTTACTGCGAAGATCGTATCCACTTGTTGAAAGCAGATGCAAATTACAATATTTTGGCTATACAAGAAGCCGAGATGACGGAACTGAGAGTAAAAGCCAAAATTGCTATAAATAAGAACGGAAGCGATTGCGAAGTAACGACTAATTTAGCTTATAATCACAATTTCGAACGTTTTGAAAGATATTACGCGACTAATGACTAGCAATATAAGCGCAATAACGAAGGCAATGTCGAGGCATGTAAAGTAAAATGATTACTGTATGACGTGAAATACAATTGTTAGATGCGCAACCGTATTTAATATCTATTGCGAATGTAACTGCAAAGCTAACTATTCAATTTGGCCATTATTTGGCAGACAGGAGACTGTATGCAAAACACAGATTACATGTATCATGTGGATTATGCTCATGAATGTATTGAGAATGAACTGTACGAAGAAGCACTTAAACATTTATATCTTGTCTTGGAAATTGAACCGTCGTGTAAATATGCATACTTATCCATCGGCAATATATATGGAATACAGAAGGAGTATGATAAGGCATTGGGTATATTTAAACAAGCGCTGGAGATGGATCCGCATGACGCATTAGCTTATGTCGGATTAGGAATACTGCACGAAAGGATGAATAAAACCGAAAGAGCAAAAAAATATTATGCTCAAGCTATGCTTGTGGACAGAAGCTGTTCATATGCAATTATGTTATATGGCGACGTATGCGTGATGCTTGATCAAATCAATGAAGCGATAAATGCTTACAAGAAAGTGATTGAGATCGACAATACTGACATAGATGCGTATGCAACACTAGCTTCTGTATCCCGCAAATACGGCTACATAGAATTAGCTGAAAAAACAAGCAAAGAGCTATTGGAATTAACCCCTATTGATGCTAGTGACTATATTGATATGGGAAATTGTTGTTTAGATTTGGAAGATTATAGAAAGGCTATAACATATTTTGATAAAACGCTCGAAATGAAACCACATGAATCATCAGCTTATTACAATCTAACTATTGCGTATCTCGAAATAGGAGAAAAGGCCGCTGCATGGGATTGTCACAGGAGATCGCTATTCATTGATAGAGAATTGGCGAAAGAGATAAAAGAATTAATTCGAAAATATCGTTAGTGGCGCGTGTAAGAATGAAGCAAATATGCGAAGAATATTAAAAGCAAGAAAACATTTGGCATCATATTTCGCGCGACGCTATAAGTTGCCAATTAATTGCTGGCACGACTGAGAGAGACGAAGAAATATGAGCCAAGTAAATTATCACAATTTGCTTTAGCCGCAGAATTAGCTTGATAGAGTTGTAATTATGATTAGTGGTAATTATTATTATGCCCTGACTCGGAAGGGAATATTGCGGGACTGATGTCAAGATTGAAGGGACTGAACGAGCAGCAGAGGGAGGCCGCGAGGCATGTGGACGGGCCGATAGCTGTCGTGGCGGGCGCGGGGACGGGCAAGACGCGCACGATCGCGCACCGCGCCGCCTACCTGATCGAGGAGCGGGGCGTAGACCCCTCCGGCATTCTGGCTGTGACGTTCACGAACAAAGCGGCGCGCGAGATGCGCGAGCGCATCTCCAAAATGATAGGCTCGGAGACCTGCGCCCTGATGACGGTGCGCACCATCCATTCTCTGTGCTCGATGATTCTCAGGGAGGATTTTTTAGCGCTCGGACGCTCCGGGGAATTCACTATCTGCGATTCCTCGGACCAGACGTCGCTCGTGCGCCGCGCGCTTGTCGAGAACGGGTTCGACCCCAAGAAGAACGACCCGGTCAGTCTGTTGTGGCGCATAGGGGCGGTGAAAAACGCGTTCCCGGATGTCGATAGGGAAGAGTTCGAAGACCCGGTTTTCGCGCGCGTGTGGTCCGCATACAACAAGGCCCTCGAAAGCGCCAACTCGGTGGATTTCGACGACCTGCTGATATTCGCCCTCAAACTTCTCGGAAAGAAAGAGATAAGGACTAAATACCAGAAGCGGTTTCGCTATATCATGGTGGACGAGTATCAGGACGTCAACGGCTGCCAGTACGAGATAATAAAACGGCTCGCGGCCGGGCACGGCAACCTGTACGTGGTTGGGGACGACGACCAGAGCATATACGGGTGGCGCGGCGCGCAGGTGAAGAACATCCTGAACTTCGAACAGGACTTCAAGAAGGCGCGCGTGGTCAAGCTCGAGCGCAACTACCGCTCCACCCCGCAGATTCTGGAAGCCGCCAACGCGGTGATAAAGAACAACGTCGAACGCAGGGACAAGAAACTCTGGACTTCCGAAAAGAGCGGCGACCTCGTCGGCATAATTGAATCGGCGGATGAAACGGAAGAGGCCGCCCGCGTAGTGGATTACATCATAGCCGAAAAATACTCGAAGGGGCTGAAGTACGGCGACTTCGCGATTCTCTACCGCACCAACGCGCAGTCCCGCTTGTTCGAGGAAAAACTTATGCGGCACGCGGTCTCTTACATAATGGTCGGAGGAACAAGGTTCTTCGAGAGGCGGGAGATAAAGGACGTGACGGCGTACCTGCGGATGGTCGCGAACCCGGAGGACGAAACTGCGGCGCTCCGGGCGGCGGCTTTCCCGCCGCGAGGCATCGGAAAGACGTCGCTGGAAAAGATAAGGGAACGCGCGTTCGAGGAGAAGAAGCCGATTTTGGCGGCTATGAGGGAGGCGGCGGGAGCCGGTTGGCTGAATGCGAAAGCGGCGGAAGGCCTGCGCGGGTTCGTCGCGCTGTGCGACGCTCTGGACGAAATCCGCCGGCGGCTGCCGAAACAGCCTTTGGAGATGGCGAAGAAACTCGTCGGTTCGGTCAACTTCAAGGCGGGGTACGAGCGGGCCGGAGCGGATAAAAACGAGGCCGCCAGAAGGATGGACAACATCGCCGAATTCGTCAACGCCGTCGAGGAATACCAGAGGAACGAGCCGGGCTCCTCTCTCGAAGGTTTTCTCGAAAACATCGCGTTGATGACGGACGAGCGCGAGACAGAGCTTGAACAGAAAGAGGACTCCGTCACGCTGATGACGCTGCATTCCGCAAAAGGGCTGGAATTCAAATATGTCGTGTTGGTGGGAGCCGAGGAGGGTTTCACCCCGCACGAAAGGTCCACTTTCGAGTGGGAGCTTGAGGAGGAGCGCAGGCTTTTTTATGTGGGGATGACCCGCGCGAGAAAGAAGCTTCTGATATCATACGCCGGGAGCCGCCGCAGGTACGGCGAGTCGCTTTTGCGCAAACCCAGCCCGTATGTGGCGGAGATACCGCCGGCGCTCCTGACAAGCGAGGACAACGAGGAAATCGAGCGGGCGCGCGAGGCCGCCGCGGAATCTATTTCCGAAGGCCACAGGGCCAGAATGCGCGCCATGCTTTTTTCCGACGGAGGCGAATCATGAAATTTCACACAGCTTACCTTTGGTTTGAAACAAAAAAGAGGCGGGAGTATATCAACATCACCCGCGAAGTTCAGTCCGAACTCAACAAGAGCGGGATACGGGAAGGGATGGCGCTGGTGTCGGCAATGCATATCACGGCGGGTGTTTACGTTAACGACGCCGAGAGCGGGCTTATCGACGACATTGACGAGTGGTTGGACAAAGTGGCTCCGTTCGGACCGGATTACCGTCATCACCGGGCGGGCGAGGACAATGGAGACGCGCATCTCAAGAGCCTTCTCATCGGGCATGAAGTGATTATCCCGGTGACGGACTGGAAGCTGGAGCTTGGCCCGTGGCAGCAGGTGTACTACGCCGAGTTCGACGGGAAACGCAAGAAACGGGTCATAATAAAAATCATGGGAATATGAGAAAAAGCTGCGGAGGCATGCCTCTTTCGCCTTGACATCGTGGGCGGGAGACCCTAAAATATTTCGGTTATGACGGACGGCGACGTAGCCAAGTGGTAAGGCAGAGGTCTGCAAAACCTCCATTCGGCGGTTCAAATCCGCCCGTCGCCTTGAAAAAAAGGGTGGTTAGTTCAGAGGAAGAACGCTTCCTTGACACGGAAGAGGTCACAGGTTCAAGTCCTGTACCACCCATGACGCCCGTGAGAGCGGGCGGTTTTTTATGCCGCTAGGCCGCCCGGGGTGAAAAAATCCGGGTTTATTGACTGGGCGGAAAAAAGTTGTTATATTGAAAAGTCGGTCGCCGCGCTTGACGGCGATATTAAAGCGCGTTTGGAAGAGGGGTGTCGTAAAAACCGTTTGAAAAAACAGTCAAAGAAATTCACGTATGTTCAGAAAACCCGGGTGAACGAGGAAATCAGGAACACCCCGGAAGTAAGGACGATAAACGATGAGGGCGAGATGCTCGGCGTTTTGCCGATAGACGAGGCGCTGAGACTGGCTCAGGAAAAGCAGCTTGACTTAGTGGAAGTGGCTCCGGACGGGCAGCCGCCTGTTTGCCGGATAATGGATTACGGGAAATACCTCTACGAGAAGAGGAAGAAGACTAAGAAATCTAAGACGCACGTCTCGACGATGAAAGAGATAAAGTTGAGACCCAAGATCGGACAGCACGACTTCGACTTCAAGTCGAAACATGTGGAAAGGTTTCTGGCGGACGGGGACAAGGTGAAGGCGACGATAATGTTCAGGGGCCGCGAGATGGACTTCACGGACCGGGGCAGGGACCTTCTGATGAGGCTCGCCGATGTGCACAAAGAGACGGCCACGATAGAGAGAATGCCGAAGCTCGAGGGAAGAAACATGATAATGATCCTCGCGCCGAATAAAAAACAGGGATGAAGCAGCCATGCCTAAGATGAAATCGCACAGCGGAGCGCGGAAAAGGTTCAAACAGACCGGCTCCGGAAAGATCGTAAGGAAGAAGGAAGGTATGGGGCATTTGCTTTCGAGCAAGAGCAGAAAGCGGAAGCGCCGACTTAACAAAATCGCCGTAGTGACCGGCGGAAACCTCAACAAGATCAAGAGGGGCGTGCAGTTCTAAAGCGCGCCCGATCGCGCAGAGAAGGAGCAGGAGACCAATGCCACGCGTTAAAAGAGGGATGACCGCGCGACGCAAAGCCGCGAAGGTTCTCAAAAGGGCGAAAGGATTCCGGGGAACCCGGAGCCGCCATTATAAGAACGCGCATGAAGCGGTGATGCATGCGCAGGCTTACGCATATCGCGACAGGAGAAACAAGAAACGGGACTTCCGCAGACTGTGGATAGCGCGCATCAGCGCCGCCGTCAGACAGCGCGGGATGTCCTACAGCGTGTTTATGGCAGCTCTCAAAAAGGCGGGGATCGAGTTGGATCGCAAAGCCTTGTCCGAGATGGCCATCCACAATCCCGCGGACTTCGACCGGTTGGTCGAGAACGCCCGCGGGCATGTGGCCTGACGCCGCGCTGCCTCTCAGCTTTAAAGATCGTCGAATCCGCGCCGCTTCCCCCTTTGCCGGTTGTGAAGCGGCGCTTATTATTTTACGCGGAAGACTTTTATGCTGAATGTCACGAGAATTGAAAGCCTTAACAACCCTCAGGCGCGCGAGCTTGCCGCCCTTTCAACCCGAAAGGGACGCGCAAAAGCGGGCTGTTTCGCCATCGACGGCGTCCGCATGCTTGAAGACGCGCTGAAAGCGACCAACGTTGCTGTGCGCCGCGTCGCCGCGCTCGAATCTCTAGCTGAAGACAAAAACATCTCGCGACTTCTGGGCGCTTGTTCAGACGAGGGCGCGGCCATTCTTCTGGTCGCTCCTCAGGTGATGTCGAAAATTTCCCGCATGGAGACCAGCCAAGGAATAGTAGCCGAAGTTTCGCTGGAGAAAATGCCCAAGCTTGGGGATGTCGATTTCGAGGGGGCGTCCGTGATAGCTCACGCTGTCCGCGACCCGCGAAACATGGGAATGCTGGCGAGGACGTGCGAGGCCGCCGGGGCAGGGGCGCTGTTCGCTCCGTCGGGCGCTACCGACCCGTTTCACCCCATCGCCGCGCAGACGTCCATGGGGGCGGTCTTCTATCATAAGATAGTGACGGGGTCGGAAACGGAAGATATTGTGGCCGCCGCAAGAAAGGCCAGACCCGGCATTGCGGTCATCGGCGCGGCGACTAGGGCCGGAGTCCCGATCGCCGATTTCATGAAGGCTCCGCCGCGCGATTTGCTTCTGGTCCTCGGCAACGAGGGCGCCGGGCTTGACTCAGAGACGGCTTCTCTCCTCGACTCGACCGTGACCATCCCGATTTTCGGAAGGGCGGAATCTCTCAACGTGTCGGTGGCGGCGGGTTTGATTTTGTATTTGCACAGGCTGTCTTTGAAAAAGAAATGACGCGCAACCCGGAACAGCCGGAGCGCGAGCGGCCGGGACGCCGGGGATATAACTCAAACATTTTGAAGGTGACGCGATGGATCAGGAACTGACGAAACTGCTGGAAGACGCGGCGGCCGCTTTCAAAGCCGCTCGGAACAATCAGGAACTTCAGGACGCAAAGGCCGCGTATCTGGGAAAAAAGGGGCGCATCGGAGAGCAGATGGCGCGCCTCAAGGAACTGCCCAGCAACAGGCGCGGCAGCTTCGGCGACTCCGTCAACAAAGTAAAAACCCAACTCGAAGAGGTCTTCGCTTCGCGCAAAGCCGAGCTTGACCGGATTAAGCTCGAAGAGAAAATCCGCGCGCAGAAACTAGACGTGACGCTCCCCGGACTGCGGTTCCCCGTCGGCAGAGTCCATCCGCTCACCCGCGTGTGGAACGAGGCGGTGGAAATCTTCATGGCGATGGGGTTCGACGTGGTCGAGGGGCCGGAAATAGAGACGGAGTGGTACAACTTCGAGGCGCTGAATCTCGACGCCGACCATCCCGCGAGGGACGAACAGGACTCGTTCTACATCACCGGGGACACGTTGCTGCGGACGCAGACGTCGCCGGTTCAGATAAGGACGATGGAGCGGGTGGGGAAGCCGCCGGTTCAGGTAATCGCTCCCGGACGCACTTTCCGCAGGGACGCTCCGGATGCCAGCCATTCGCCGGTCTTTCACCAGATCGAAGGCCTGATGGTGGACAAAGGCATCACGATGGGCAACCTCAAGGCGGTGCTCGAAGAGTTCAACCGCGAGATGTTCGGCAAAGACGTCCGCTCCCGCTTCAGGCCCGACTTTTTCCCGTTCACGGAGCCGAGCGTGGAGATAGCGATATCTTGTTTTATCTGCGGGGCGAAGGGGTGTCCGGCCTGCAAGCGCACCGGATGGATAGAGATACTCGGCGCCGGCATGATGCATCCGCAAGTGCTGAGGAACGGCGGGTTCAATCCGGACGAGGTCAGCGGGTTCGCCTTCGGCATAGGCATAGACCGACTGGCTCTTCTCAAATACGGAATCGACGACATCAGGCTGCTGTACGAGAACGATTTGAGGTTCCTCAATCAGTTCTGATTATAATATTGACAAACAGCAAAAAGGAGCGCGGACATGCGGGTCCCTGTTGAATGGCTGAAAGAATATGTTGACTTCGATGAATCCACCGAGGAGATTGCCGAACTGCTGACGATGGCGGGCCTCGAAGTGGGAGAGATATCGCTGGAGAGGTTCGGTTTCGAGAATTCCTACGTGTGCGAGGTCGTCGCCTGCGAGCGCCATCCGGCGCGCGACGAGTTTTTCGTCCTGAAAGTGGCGGCGGACGGGATGGAACGCATCGTCCTGACCAATCTCCGCGCGTACTCGCCCGGCGAAATCCTTCCCATTGCTTTCGAGGGCTACACATTTCCGGACGGCTCCAAGCTGGAGCCTATGAAGTTCGGCGGCGTGGAGTCGAACGCGAAAATAATGTCGGAATGGGACATCGAATATTCGGACAACAGGGAAGTGGTGTTGCCGCTGCCGGAGACGGCCAAACCGGGCGACCGCGTGCCGGACGCTCTCGGAATGACCCTTGAAGTTCTGGTGTTCGAGCTTCGCGCCAATAGGGGCGACTGCTTGTGCGTTCTGGGCGTGGCGACAGAGTTGGCCGCCGTACTGAACAGGCCGCTGAAGAAAAATGTGTTCGACGTTTCTTTTGAAGAGAAGAAGCGGGACGTCGAGTTCACGGTGGACATACGAGACGCCGATCTTTGTTCCAGATACACGGGACGCCTGTTGCAGAATATCGTTATCACAGAATCCACGCCGCTGATGAAGCGCCGCCTGACCGCCTGCGGGATGCGGCCCATCAACTGCATAGTCGATGTCACCAACTATGTGATGCTCGAAGTCGGCCAGCCGCTTCACGCGTTCGATCTGGACACGCTGGAGAACCGGGAGATAATCGTGCGCCGCGCCGCGGAGGGCGAATCGATAGTCACTATAGACGGGGCTGACCGCGCGCTCTCCACCGAGATGCTGGTCATCGCCGACAGCTCGCGCCCTGTGGCCGTGGCCGGAGTGATGGGCGGCCTTCAGACGGAAATCACAGACGCCACCAAGAACATGCTCCTCGAATCGGCGTTCTTCAATCCCCGCTCGATACGAAGGACGGCTTCCGCCCTCGACATGAGGTCAGAAGCCTCCATGAGATTTGAAAAAACGATACCGCTCGACGATGTCGCGGCGGCCTCGAATTACGCGACATGGCTCATTTGGAAGAACGGCTGGGGCGCTCCTCTTTCCGGCATGATCGATTCGTTCCCCGCGCCTAAGAACCCTGTTTCAATATCCGTTTCCGGAGACAAAATCCGCTCGCTGACTTCTCCCGATTTGACGGACGATGTGATTGCCGACGCGCTCAACCGCCTGAACTTCTCGGTAAAGCTGGAAGGCGGCGAAATATCCGCGACCGCGCCGTCCCGCCGCTCGGACATCTCCATCTGGCAAGACCTCGCCGAAGAGGCCGCGCGGATTTTCGGATACGAGCGAATCACTTCCGAACTGCCCACAGTGAAGATTCGCCGCGCGGTGATGATGCCCAATCTTTACGCCAATCGCAGGCTCCGAGAGCTTCTCTTCAGAGCCAACCTCTCGGAAGCCATCACCTTCAGCTTCACTCGAATGGAAGACCTGTCGAAGATATGGCCTGAAAACACCCCGGCGGCGGTTCCGATTAGGAATCCGCTCACCGAGGACCAAACGCATCTGCGACCTTCCATCATTCCCAACATGCTCAATGTGGTCGCCCACAACAGAAGGAACATCGGCGACGCGCCGATACAGTTGTTCGAGCTTGGCAGGATTTTCTTCAACCCGTCGCAGCCGAGCGAGAAGGATTCGCTTGTGATAGCGGTTTCAGGGCGTTCGCTGAGGACTCCCACTGAGTCCGACTATCCTCTTCCGCAGTCCTGTTTCTACACGCTCAAGGGAGTTGTAGAACAGTTCCTCGAAGGCGCGGCGGATCAGAAAATAGAATTCAAACCCGTCTCCGTCCCTGCGTTTCACCCGCACAGGTGCGCGGAAATAATCTTCGGAGGACACTCCGTCGGCGTGATGGGAGAGATACATCCGGAAGTCTGCTCTAGGTTTGAGATAAGGGACGTCGTGGCTCTTGCCGAGATCGACCCCGAACACATCAAAACGCTTCTTGACGCCACACCGAGGTACAGCCGGATATCCCGACACCCCGCTCTCCAGAGAGACCTTTCAATTATCGTCGACCGGGATGTTCCGGCGGAAACGATAACCGATATAATCAGACGGAAAGGCGAAGACCTGCTCGAATCCGCGCGCGTTTTCGACGTGTTCACAGGCGCCCCGATCGACGGCGGAAAAAAGAGCGTGTCGTTCTCCCTGATTTTCAGGCATCCCGACCGAACGCTGACAGACGCGCTGGTGGCCCCAATTATTGAGAACGTTATCGAGGCGATAAAAATCGAAGTTGGCGGCTCGCTAAGGGATTCCTGATTTGTTAGCACAAATACATTGCCCACAGGGGGCGCGAGTTTCATGTCCGAAACAACGATAAGACCAGCGACTCCCGGAGATGTCTCATTTTTTGTGTCCCTCGTTTACTTCGCTTCTCCTGAATATCCGATAATTTTCGGAAGCCGATCAGACGCGACCATGAGTTCTCTGTTCAAGCGGCGTCGGAACCTTTTTAGCCACGAGTTTGCTCAAGTGGCGCTTGTGGATGGACGCCCGGCCGGTTTCATGCTCGCCTACGATTACAAACAGAAAAAAACTCTCGCGGCCTCCACCGCCGCTATGATTGCGATGACCGCCGGTTTTACTCTGTTAAAAAGCGTTCCGTTCCTAGTGAAGAACGCGGATGTGCTGGAAAGGATAGAACCCGGCGAATATTTTCTCAGCAATATAGTTGTTTGCGATGGTTTCCGCGGCCACGGCGTCGGGGCGGTTCTGATGAAGAAGCTTGAAAAGGACGCGCTCGCTCGCGGATGCGACAAAGTCGTTCTGGAAACCAACGCCGAAAACGCCCGCGCGATAAGCTTTTACGCTGGCCTCGGCTACTCCGTAGTGGATACGTTCTCGTTCGTTCTGTCCGGTGGAAAAAGAACTTACCGCCGCATGGCGAAAAATGTATAAGGCAAGTAGCTAATAAGGCGGAAAGCATCAATAAACTTTATTTCCCAACTCTATAATTGTGCCGGTGAAAATATGGCGTTCAGTCTAAAAAATTATTCTTTTTCCGCTTGAAACCATCTCTTCCAACTCTTCGTCAGAGATTGAGCCGATTCTTTTGTGAATTCGGTTTATATAATCGCTAAGCGACTCTCCTTCATTCAGGTAGTCCTCATAAAAAAAATCAGTTATAGCCAGATACGCGGCGAACAACTTCCTGTCCGTCATCCAGCCGGAAAACGAAGCCTCGTTCCCTTTCCTATCTATGAAGATGGAGCGAGGAATGCCTTTGACATTGTATTTATTTACAAGCGAGCCGGAATCGCGATCCACATCCACGCGTATCACCAAAGCTCTGTCTAAGAAATCAGCGTCAAAGCTCTCGACCGATTCCGTCATTTTTTTGCACCAACGGCACCAATCAGCTTCAAAGAAAAGAAACACCGGAACTCCTTTGCCGGCGAACCTATCATAGTTTGCTTGAGTATCGTACGAAACGTCCCGCGTCATCTCCATTATCGCGTCCACCCAAGCGCCGTCGATTTCTTCAGGCAGTTCATCGAGCCTCTCGCGTTGCTTTTCATCCCGTTCATCCAGCAGATAATAAAGTTTTTCGTAAGCAAAAAAACCGGTTTCCGGATTGTAGATTTCTTTATAACGCGCGTTGGTTGTCAGTCTCGCCAGATATTCCCAAAGGTCGGGATCCTCTTCATCTTCATCCAACATATCATTCACACGCTCTAGCGCGTCTTCATAACGGCTGTCGTATATCATGTCGTCTATTATTTCTCGATCCGTTCTTTCAAGGCAGGAACAAGCGCTCGGCGCGACGTAAAACAAAAGCCCCGAAAAGAATAGAATCAAATAAAGAGAGGCGCTTTTTTTATAATTTGCAACATTCATTGTGTGTTGTCAGGTCTCAACATGATCGAAGAATCGTTCATTTGAACCGCGCGCGCCAATGCTCGAATATCTCGATCATGTCCCATTTCCGATTTTCTTTGCCGATTATATACAATTGCGGGCTTAAGCGCAAAACACAGCAAGTTTTTTAAAAGAACAAAATCAGCGAAAATTGAGTCGCGACATTTTTTGTTTTTTGGCGTTTGATTTTCCCGTCGACATGCTTTATAGTAGAATCAGCAGGGAGGGATACCGATATCAGCCGGGCAAAGAAGTTCGTCCGGAGCCGGGTTCCATCCTGAATAAACAACATTCAAAACATTATTATTAAGCCGGGAAGACCCGGACACCGACGCGGAAGGCAAATGCCTAGCCGTTGCTGCTGACAACATAGATGGGTGAGTCAAACTTGATATTTCCTTGTAAATTTCGCGACCGCTATGGCCGCAATGTTGAGATACGCCCCTACAGGGAAGGCGACTTCGATCAGCTTTTAGACATGTACGACCGCTTCGAGCCAAAAGCCGAGGCACAGGGATTGCCGCCCGCTGAAAAAGTCGTGCGCGACAACTGGGTCAAGGGCATTCTTCAAGGCGACTGGCATGTCATCGTCTGGGTGGATGAGAAGCTCGCGGGACAAGCCGCATTTTTCGACATGGGCGGCGGGCGCGCCGAATGGGGCATATTTATTCATCAGGATTATCAATCCGCCGGTATCGGAACAGTCCTTTCGAGTCTGGGAAGAGTGTGGGGGGCGGCTCTTGGGCTGACCGCCGCATGGCTGGTCGTGGACACCTGCAACGAGCGCGCGATAAGCGTTTTTAGAAAATCCGGATACCGCATCAAGGGCCGCATGGACATGGAAGTCGATATGGACAGCGCGCTCAACGCCGAACACGGACAGCTTATCAGGGGCGAGCTTGCGACCCCGGACCCCGCGTCGTTTGCTGCGATTGTGGATGACATGCCGTTCTCGCGACCGGCGGAGAGCAAGCCTTGCCTGTTCATAAATTTCGACTTCGAACGAAGACAGGCTCCCAATCTGCTGGACTGCGCGTGTCCGATAGTCACCTATAGGTCTTCCCTCACTAAGAGCAGTTGTCAGAGAAGCGGTCTTCTGGATGAATCTTTTGCTGCGGTGATAGAAGCCCCCACGGCGAATTTTGCGTCGGCGGCTGCTTGGCATGATCAAGGGTATCTGGCGAATCTGCTGCTTGCGGGGTCTGGAGTGACCACCGATGCGATGTCCGAGCGACGCATCGGAGCGCCCGACGCTCCCGGATTTATCGATGTCCACAAGCATGCATTGCGAAGTCTCGGAGCGACTCTTGCCGCCGCCCGCCTTCTGGTCGAGACCCCCGCGAGAGTGGCTTTCAATCCGTGCGGCGGGCAGCACGAGGCGGCTCCCGACCGCGCTTTCAGGCAGTGCTACATCAACGATTCGGCTCTGGCTGTTCAATATCTTACGGCGAAAGGGCTTCGAGTTCTCTATCTCGATCTCGACGCGCACCACGGAGAAATCCTTCAGAAATCTTTTGAGAATAATCCCAACGCTCTGACATGCTCGTTTTATGAGGCGGGCATCCCGCCCGGAGCCTCTGGCTCCGCGTCGGATATGGAGAGGTTTTTCGGAGACGGGCGGCCCGGAGGCCATGTCGATGTGCCTCTCCCCGCGAACACCAACGATGAGTTGTACAGATTGGCGTTCGAGAGCGTTGCCCCCGTGCTGGCCGGGAGGTTCAAGCCCGACATCGTGGTGGCGCAGATTTCTGCCGACACCATCGCCGCCGACAACACGTCGAAAATGTGCCTGACATGCGGCGGGTATTCAGAAATACTCGCGATGATACCGTCTCTAGCCCCAAAAGCGCTTTTCATCGGCGGAAACGCCGGCTCTCCGGACATAATAGCGCGGAGTTATGCCCTCGCATGGTCTGCCCTGACGCGCGATTATTTCAATTCGATCAGCAGAGAAAACGGAGGCCCTCCCGTGCGGATGTGTCCGCCCGATCTCCAGAGCGGCGCTTTTATAAGCGAAGAGACTATTCTGCTGCCCCCGGAAATATTTTCCAGAAATTGCGATTGCGTCAAAGACGTGCTGTATTCGTTGCGTAAGAGCAATCCAATGCTCAGGTGAGCCGTTTTGTTTCTCCGCTGAGTTGTCGGAACCGCGCGCGAGATCGCGTTGTTGAAGCGAGTCTCCCTTCAGTTTTCATCGTATTCAATTCATTTGAACCCGAATCCGTCATTAGGATTCGGAAGCGATTGTTCAGAGCGGATGAAATGCGAGGCGCAAGGCGCATTTTTGCAGTGAATAGAACTTATGGTTCATGAACAAAAAAATGTGGCGGCAACGAAGCAGTTCGCCGCTATGAAAAATCGCCCCGGTTCGTCGGCTCTATAGACGAATCCGGGTTGAAATTATCTTCTAGGGTAGTATAATTACGCTGTTTCAAAATCAAGCCCCGCCCGCGCAAAGGGCGCCGCTGGATAACACAGACAGGAGGACTTCATGAACTCGCTTCTGGTTGCAGCGCTGGCTTTCTTCGGTTTCATTCTGGCTTACAGGTTCTATTCCCGGTTTCTGAGCGATAAGATATTCGGGCTTCGAGCCGATGCCGTCATGCCCGCCCATAAATATGAGGACGGGGTGGACTTCGTGCCCACCAACACGCATATACTCCTCGGGCATCACTACACGTCCATCGCGGGCGCGGCCCCAATCGTAGGCCCGGCTATCGCCATATTCTGGGGATGGCTGCCCGCTGTCCTTTGGGTCGTATTCGGCTCTATTTTCATCGGAGCGGTGCACGACTTCGCGGCGCTCGTCATCTCCGCGCGCAACGAGGGCCGCTCTATCGGCGAAATCACAGAAGATATCATCGGCCCCAACGCCCGCACTCTTTTTCTCCTGATTATTTTCTTCCTCCTGCTAATGGTCATCGCGGTTTTCTGCCTAGTCATAGCGAAGCTGTTCACCCTCTTCCCGGCATCGGTGTTTCCAATATGGCTTGAGATTCCCATTGCGATTACTCTCGGTTATTTCGTGTACGCGCGCAAAGGCAACGTGACGTTGTGGTCGATAGTGGCTCTAATTATTATGTACGTTTCCATTTACGTTGGAACGAAACTCCCTTTAGGCCTCGATATGATAGGCATCAAGCCTGAAAATGTCATATTGGTTTGGATAATCATCCTTCTAGTTTACTGCTACATTGCGTCCATTCTTCCGGTGCAGTATCTGTTGCAGCCGAGAGATTTTATCAATTCACACGAGTTGTATGTCGGGCTTGTCATTCTGTTCATCGCGGTGGTTTATGTGAGTTTCAACGGAGGGGGCAATTTCGTGGCTCCCGCCATCAACAATGACCTCGCCGGAGCGCCTTCGATGTTCCCGTTGCTGTTCATAACGATAGCGTGCGGCGCGATATCCGGGTTCCACAGTTTGGTGTCCAGCGGCACGACGGTCAAGCAGATGGACAAGGAGACGGACGCGCGCCCCATCGGATACGGCTCCATGCTGCTCGAAGGCGCGCTTTCGGTGATGGCAATTATCATGGTCGGGGCCGGGTTCGCGAACTTTTCGGCGTGGCGCGAAGTTTACAATGGTTGGGAAGCCGCGCAGGGAGCCGGAATCGGCGTCTTCGTAAAAGGCTGCGGTTTTTTCATGGAGCAAGTAAAAATCGGCGGTAAGCATTTAGCTCTTTGAAAAAAAACATAAAAAGGCTTTTTAAAATTGCCTGCGCGTGATATGTTTTATTTTAATGGATAGCGATGAAGCGAGAAAACCAACATACGAAGAGCTTGAGCAGAGAGTAATATACCTTGAAGGC
>Ga0209606_1000099_pt1 | contig 146326 bp, 123 predicted proteins | sample AD_UKC057_MetaG_FD_184412 | JGI IMG/M metagenome (GOLD analysis project Ga0209606, IMG submission 184412) | Active sludge microbial communities of municipal wastewater-treating anaerobic digesters from USA - AD_UKC057_MetaG (SPAdes) (version 2) | ecosystem: Engineered > Bioreactor > Anaerobic...
AATTAGAGGTTATATAGGGGTAAAAAGGCAAAAAAAGAGCAAAATATACTCTTTTTTCTGGGAAAATTGCTTTCTAAACTAGAAAATAACCCCTAAATATTTAATGCCCTAATTATTCAACGGTCTTTAATATTTGAAAATGAAAAATGAGTGAATAAAGCAAAAAAGAGGATAAAGATATGAATGTGGGTGAAGTGCGTAGAGAAACAAGAGAATTATTGGCGGGACAATGGACGCCTCTGATTCCGATCAATTTTATGTAGCTGCTGATTTTGATGGCACCGACCGCTATCTTCAGAGGGAATGCAGCATGGTTAGGTGCGATCATTTCTCTCATCTTGGGCGGGCCGATGACTTTGGGCTATACAAAAATCATTCTCAAGGTCTATCATCCCGAGCCTTATGAATTGGGACAATTGTTTGACGGCTTTAAGGATTTCGGCAGGTCTCTATCTGCCTATCTTTTAATGCTTCTTTATGTGTTTTTGTGGACCTTGCTGTTGATTGTTCCCGGTATCATTGCTGCTTTGAGCTACAGCATGGTTTTCTTCCTTCTGGCAGAAAATCCCCAATTACAAGCATCTGAAGCTTTGCGCCAAAGCAAAGAAATGATGGCGGGACACAAATGGGATCTGTTCAGACTTATCTTATCCTTTATCGGTTGGATTTTTCTCTCAATATTATCGTTCGGGATCGGCTATCTCTGGTTGGAAAGTTACATATATGTTGCTTATGCCAATTTTTATTACAAAATAAAAGGCCAACCGGAAGAAGAAATATTGCAACCCGGTGAATATATAATTGAGGGTCAGGAAGCAAATCAATAAACGGGAGTATTCATTGTATTTTTAATGCAATTGAAATAAGACAACGCAAAAGACGCAAGGGGTATTAATTTTAACGCAAAGGACGCCAGAGACGCAAAGGATATAGACGCAAAAGGTTTTATTTATGAAAAAATATCAAACCGAAGGTTTTTGTAACATAGGATTGTATCCTGTTGTAAGCGGGTATTAGTAATGCCCGCATTAGAAAGATAAAATTCATAATCCGGCAATACTATTGCCGGAACATAACAGATTGCTAATCTATGCTACAAAAATTAACTGAGCGATTTCGGAGTCCTTTTTGCCTTCGTAAACTATCATTTGTCACAAAACCACTTGGCAAAATGGACTTCGGAGATTGTTTCGGAGTCCTTTTTGCTTTAATAAAAAAAGCAAGTGTCACTAAACTACGGGCAAAATGGACTTCGGTCGCGACATTTACGAAGTCCGGAATTCCATTTAGGTAACATAAACTCTGAAAGTGCACGGAGGAATTCAGAACTCCGAAATGTCGGAACACAACAGCTTGGAAAGCTATGTTACAAAAAAAGGCGAGTAAAAAACCCGCCTTTACGATATGTTACGAAGCTGTGTTAATAACTTATTTCATCAGCACCAAACGCTGGCTGGAGATATATTTCCCGCAAGTCATACGGGCATAATAAACTCCGGACGACGCTTGCGTTCCTTTCATATCTTTGCCGTCCCAAAAGATTTGGTAATAACCCTTATCCTGCGCGGGCGGCATAAAGCTGCGGATAAGTTGTCCTTTAACATTATAGATCTCAATTGTAACCTGGCCGCGTTCCTTCAATGTGTAGCATAATGTAGTATTCGGATAGAACGGATTGGGATAGGCATTCAGTAATTTGGTTTCCGTAATAATTGCAGGAGGGGTAATATTCTGACCGCTGTTCAATGTTACGCTTACCGGACCGTGAAAATCTGACGAGCCGTCCATATCTAAACTCTGCAGCCAATAATAGTATGTGGTTCCTGTCTGAATTTCACGATCAATAAACTCATAAACCGCCCCGTCGGATGAATTAGCAGGTGCAATCAATGAAGGTATCTGTTCTGCAGTTGCCAAATCATTCGTAGTTCCGCGATAGATATAATATCCTCGCAAATTTGTTTCCGATTGAGTTACCCACTTTATTGACACATACATATTTTCGCTTAAGTTATTAATAAACTCTGCCGTAAATGCAGTAAGGGATACCGGTAACGGACCGTTATCGGCTCCGATTTTATAAACACTTTTACTGAAAGAAGCTGGTAAATAGACGGTTATCGTCCTCGGATCGCTTTCTACATTATAAACACCGGTATATTTATTTGTTCCGCTAAAAACTGCTGGTACTCTTGAACCCCATACAAAATAATTATCGTCTGCAGCAGACCAACTAAAAGTAGTTGTAATATTATTCTCTGCGGAACCGGTTATTGTCCATTCCCTGTTGATGTAATTAGGCATATTAGAAGTAACAGTACTGCTGACACTTATAGATGTTATAATAATTTCGCCTCTAAAGGTTATTCCTTGTCCGGTAAAAGTAAGATTTTTGTTGTTTAATGCTAAACCGGCATTATTCTCTATGGTAAGAATAGCCACTTCCACGTCATTAGGCAAAGTAACCGGACCAACGTTGGAACTAACCGTCAATATATTCACTTGAGATGGTAAAATGCCCGGAGAGGTTGAACCTACAGCTACTCCGGCTGAAGAACCACCGATAATTGTACCTGAACCGATTACGGTGCCGTTAATGGTCAAAACATAAGAACCGATGCTGACTGTATTGTTCCCTATATCGAAGGTATTGGCAATCGTAATATCGCCGCCTAATGTGAATGAACCATTGTCAGCGCTCAGTTTGAGATTTTTATATCCCGCATCCGCAGGAATTGCTATTCCAGAGACAGTATACTCTATGGTTGAACCAGCATTGTGAGTTACAGTTGTGCCTATATTGGCTATGGCAGATTTGATTGTGCCACTATTAATCACATTTCCAGTAACTGTCCATGTTCCTTTATTCAAAATGCAACCTGACGATACGGTTAAATTGTTTGTTATTGTTAGATTGCCTGCTAATGTTACTCCGTTCGGACGATTAACGGTTAAATTCTTTAAAGTAATAGCGGGAAGAGATAAAGCCGAACTTGTTCCACCTACGATAATTTCGGAGCTGTTGCCGCCGATTAAAGTTCCGCTTAATAAAAGATCACCGTTTAAAGTAAGGATATAAGAGCCGATATTGAAAATGCAACCTGAGGATACAGTTAAATTGTTTGCTATTGTTAGATTGCCTGCTAATGTTACTCCGTTCGGACGATTAACGGTTAAATTCTTTAAAGTTACGGCGGGAAGCGATAAAGTCGAACCGGTTCCACCCACAACAATTTCCGAATCATTGCCGCCTGTTAAAGTTCCGCTTGTTTTTACGATTGTCCCATTTAACGTAAGAGTGTTAGAACTTAATACAAAAGCGCCCTTTGTTAAGTAAAGATTGCTAGTTACAGTCACAGATTGACTTAAAGTTACTCCTGCAGAGTTATTAATTTCAAGATTATTAACGGTAGCGGGCATATATGATCCTGTAACTTGAGCACTTGTTCCGTTAAAGATATAATTAGCGTCAGTGCTGAAGTTTTTTGTCCCAGTTAAAGTAATACTGCCATTTAGACCTGAAGTATTTGCGGTTACAATTGTGCCTCCGGTAGCTAAAGTAAAAGCACCCGTTCCTGAGATTACATACGTGTTGCAATTTAAATGTCCGTTTACAGTAATTGGTGTTGATAAAATATATTTATTTTCATTTAAAATAACGCCATCAGTAGATGTATTATTAATAGTTACATTCATGTTTATAGAAGCAGGCCATTCATCGGTGACGATTTGAGCTCCGGTTCCGTTATACAACAAGGAAGCGCTCGAGTTATAATAATATAATGAATATGAGCCTTTTGTTAAACTGCCTGCAGTCATTGTCAATGTATTTTTTACCGTAATATTCGAACCTAAAGTTCTTTGACCTGAACCTTTAATAGTTAAATTTCTGTAATATTCATTACTTGCAAATGCTTTTATTGTTTGAGCTGAATTACTATCAAAAATAACTTCCGAAGTGCTGCCTACATTGTTACTCGTTATATAAGGCGTAGCGCCAAGAGGGTTGCTTCCTTTTAAAGTCAATTTACCAAATAAGTATAAATCAACATACACACTACTATTTCCGTTCAGGGTCAATGTATTGTTAACGGTAACTTGTGCATTTGTGTAGCTTGCAGTACCAACACAAAATTTAATTTTTTGATATTTACTGCCACTTACACTATAGTTTAATGTTATATTATTGGCAGTTAGAGTACCATTAACAGTTATAGTAACAAAATGGGTAGTAGCTGGTGTTGCAGATTGGTTGGTAATATTACCTGATACAGTAAGAGAGGCGTTATTATTAATTGTTAAATTACCGCCTGCACTTCCACTATCACCTAAAATAATTGAACCAGCTACAGCCCCCGTTGAATTTACTGTTACATCACAACCCGGTACAATTGTTACATTAGTTGAAGAAGTAGGTATTTGACCTACTGTAGCATTTACCCAACTTGTACCGTTGTATCGCGACCAAGTTGAATAAATATTCCAATTACCTGTTGCTCTGCTTCTGAAATCACCGGTAGATTGTGCATACATTGCTACACTGCTAAGCATTAAAATTAAAATAGGGATAATCGTTTTCTTAAACATCATTTTCTCCTCAAGCAAAATAATTTTCTGATTTATATATCTTCTTTTGTAAAAGATAAAATCATAATTTTAAATTACCTTTTATTTCCTTCCTTTTTTTTGTTTATTATGTCAACAAATTTTTTTATTCATAGCATATTCCTTTTATTTATAGCATTTTTAGCGTAACTCAATCGTTTTTAAATAAAAGCATATAAAATAGCGATAATATCTTGTAAAATGATTATCATTATTTTTTATGAAAAACAGGATCTCTTTTCGGAGTTCTTATTGCTTTCGCAAATAATCAATTGTCACAAAGCCAATTGGCAAAATGGACTTCGTTGCGCGCCATTTCCGAAGTCCGGAATTCCCTTTAGTTTGGATAATCTTGTTAGTATGCGGAGGAATTCAGAACTCCGAAAGGCCGGTTTATTATTTTTCTTATATGATACGGAGGGTTAGCGGAGGGTTAACGGAGGGTAAGCCCACGTTAACCCCCCGTTGAATAAGAGGAAGATAGGATATTTTGCTTCATTAAGATTGTGGTGTGAAAGGGAAGAGGTGAACAGTATGTTTAGGGATAATTGTGTTCACTAAAGTAAATTAAAGCCGGATGAGTTGAATGATTTCTTCCGGCAGGCCCAATGCTTGAGCGATGGGAATAGCGTTTTGAGGGGGCTTGGTTTTTCCTGAGAGCTTCACCAGATTATAATCCATCAATTGATTTAATTTGTCCAATTGTGCTTCCAAAGATGAACCGGTTTGGCGGGAAAGCTTTGCCAGCGCCTTCTGATTAATTCCTTTAATTGCATACTGAGCAGCCAAAGTAAGGCATGCAGGTTTTTCAAAATGCGTTGCTGCCAAAGTCAGAGCATTTTGTTGAGCTAAATATTGCAGAACTGCCAAAAGGATTGCTTCTCCTTCAGCGGGGTTAGTTCCTCTTGCCAATTCGTCAAATAAGAACAAGGAGCGTCCTTTTTTCTTTAATGCAGAGGAAAGAGAAACGATTTCGCGTCCGAAACTGCTGAGATTTTCCTTATTTCCGTAATCCTGATTGAGCCAAATTTGGTCAAACAGACAAAGTTTTGCCTTTTGCGCAGGAACGGGAAGAGCGTAAGCCGTGCAGAGGCAAATTTGTCCGAGGGTTTGCAGAGCTGTAGTTTTTCCGCCCATATTAGGTCCGGTTAAAACATTTACCTTGTGAGTAAAGTTCAAGTCAGGAGACTGATAGCGGCGATTTTGTTCTTCCAAGCTTATTTTGAGCGGCAGATTGACAGCTTTGGTGATATTAATCTGCAATCGGGATGTTATAAGGGGCAGACAACATGAATAACGTAAGGCAAATTGTGCTTTGGCAAAGTCCCAATCCAAAATCTGCACTGCAGATGCAGTTTTTTGCAACACTGCAGCATAGCGGGCTAAGCGCTTACTGAGTTTTTGCAGGACGCTGTCTTCTGTTTCCGTTAATTTTTCCGTCAGTTTAGCTATTTTTTTCTGCACTAAAGCAAGAGCGGGAGTGTCTTTCAAACGGAAAATACAGTTGGCGAAATTTTCTTCCGCTAAGTAGTAATAACCGGATTTTTTTATTTTTTGAATTTGTTTGGATTGCAGGCGAGAGATGACCAGTTCAGCACGCGGAGCTTGCAGATGTAATTTATTTTGAGCTGCTTCCAGTAATTGCTGTTCCAAGCGTCTTTTCTGCTGCTGCAAATCCTGCAAAAGTTCTGTTTGCTTTGCAAGTTTGGCATTAAAAGCTGGGCTTAACAGAAAAGCCGGACTGTTTAATCCATCCGGATCAAGCAAAGAAAAGACTTTATCCAAAGGAGGAAAGGGATAAAGCGTCTCCAAGTTATGAGTATAGCAAAGTTCGCGAATTCGGCGTGCGTAATAGACGAACTGTTTGATTTCGAAGCATTCGTGAAGGAGTAAAGGGCGTTTGGAGAGAGCATTAAGAGTTTGAGGTAAATAAGGAACGGCAGCTAATTCCGATTGCAGAGCAGCATTCAGTTTTTTATCGGCTTTTAAGGCGGAAAGCAATTGTTGCAAAGATTTATATTCCTTACGCAATAAAGCTTCGCGACCGGGTTTATAGAAGAGTAAATGCTGTTTGCAATGTCTGCCCGCTTCTCCCGCAGGTTCTATCAATTCCAAAATTCGATTGAAACCAACGCTTTCCCAAAGATTTTTATCCATCCCTTCTCCTTTTTAGCTCGAAAGTGACATTAGCGGGCGAAGGCAATTACTGTCAATTTCGGCATGAAAGAAAATGTTCAAGGCAGTTTAATAATGACAGAGCCGTTGCCCGTCAATTGCGGTTCAATGCCAAAATTGCGATAGCGTTTAAGGACATCGGCATGCGGAAAACCAAAAATGTTATGCCTGGCTGCAGTAATGCAAACTTGAGAAGGAGAAACTGCACGAATAAAATCTACGGAATTAGAATATTTGCTGCCGTGATGAGGTGCTTTCAAAAAATCAACATCCAAAAGTTCGGGGATATTATTAACCAATACCTCTTCTGCGGCAGAGGTTAAGTCTCCGGTAAACAGTCCTGACCAATTTTTGCAGTCCACGCGCACCACGATGGAATTATCATTGTCATTGCAAGCGTGAAAATTTTTTGCTGGATGAAGAATACGAATATGCGAACGGGCAAAATCAAAAGAGAGAGTATCATCCAAAACATGCAGTTTTGCTTCTTTCAGATAACCGGTCTGCTGAAGTTCTTGCCATTCTTTGCTTTGATAAGAATAGCGGCTAAGCATCAGATTTCTGACGCGCATTGATTTGAAGACATCTATAAGTCCGCCGCTGTGATCAGCATCCAAATGAGAAAGGATTAAGAGATCAATGTTTGTTAAACCCAAATGTCTTTGCCAAGGTCCGGTGCGGGTTCCGAACCAACTGCGCGTGTCGTTTGTCTGACCTTGCTTGAGTAAAGGTCCCGTGTCAATCATTAACGTTTGTCCGTTCGGATATTGAATAAGTGAACAATCACCTTGTCCGGCATTGAAAACTGTGAGAGTAAAAGGTTTTCCGTGAGGAAATAAAGCATAGACTGCAAAAGGGATTGCCAAGAGTAAAAAAGCATAGGACAAGTTTTTTAGTTTCACACCGGTCTTTAATCTCACGATAACTGCGCCTAAAATCAGATAGGTTACAATCAACCATGGGAGAGGGAAAGATACTGCATCAATGTAAAATGGAAGACTGGCAGTCCATTTCACAACTGCTTGGAAGATATAGACAAAAACATTATAGCAGGACTGAAACCAAGTAAAGATGAGCCAATGAGAGGGAAGCAAGAGTAAGATTAAAGTTAAAGGCAATAGAATGCTGATTAGTGGCAGTCCTAATAAGTTTCCGATAATGCCGTTCAAGCTTCCGCGATTAAAATAAAAAAACATAAGAGGGAGCATGACCAAAGCTATAATTACGGAACTTGAAACAGTATCAATAGTGCCGCGCCAAAACTGCTGCAGCTTTCTTTTCCAGACAATATCGGACAAAGTTTCTTGTTTGTGCTTCGGTATTAGATACAAAAGTGCCAGAACGCATAAATAGGAAAGCTGCAATCCGACGGAGAATAACTGCACGGGATCAAACGCAGTAATAATCAACAAACTGAGACAAATAATCTGCAAGGGTGCTACAGGCCTTTGCATCCATTTGGCAAATAAATATAACAAAATCATAATTATCGCTCTCATCACGGGTGGCGACCATTGACACAATCCCGCATAGATGAGCATTAAAACGATAAACAGGACTTCAGACCATTTGCGGGGGATAAAGATCCCGAATAAAGTTACAAGCACAAAATAAAGAAAAACGACATTCATTCCGCTGATGGCAATTAAATGTAATAATCCGCCTTGCACTAGTTGCTGGATCCAGTCCCTGTCTTCAGTGCGGTCATTCAGCAGAAGCGCTTTGGCAAATGGTGCACTCGGACCTAATTTGGCATCAAGATTTTCCAGTAAATGAAAGCGTAATCTTTCCAAATTGAATTTATTGGGATGGGGCAAAGGCTGTATTTTGTATGCGGAACTGATGCGGAAAGGAATTTTGGCAGCTCTTTGACGATCATAAAAAGAAGTATTGCCCAGAGCGGGATCAGGTTTGTTTAAAGTAATCGTTCCCAAAGCCTGAAATCTGTCACCGGGTAGTAAAGATTTGGAGCAGTAAAAGTATGCCTTTCCTTTGACGGGAACTTGATTGACGGACAGCAAATTTACTGAATAAGATGTGTGCTCGGGATTGAGGACACTTTTGACTTCTGCGGTAAAAGGCTGAGTTATACTTTCCTTTTGTTGCAATAAATCTCGCAGGGCATTCGGTTTGTCATTGACGGCAAGAGAAAGTCTTAAAGCACCGGCGATTAGGAAAAGAACGATTAAAAAAAGGAGACGAAAGCGAAAAATAAGTGCAGTTACAATTCCTGCCGCACCTGCAAGAATTAACCAAAAAATCGGAATTTGGAGAAAAGCGGCAAGGCAAATTCCCGTGCACCATGCCAAAGTTGGCAACAACAGAGGAACGGGCAAAGAATGCTGCGCTTGCTCTGTCATTTTCTCTATGCCATTTTGTGATGCTCTTTTATCGGAGTTTGATTATTTTGCGGGTCAGATTGTGTTTTTCTTCCGAAATATTAAGCAGATAGATACCATTAGGAACCGGTCTTAAACTGCTGTCAGTCCCGTTCCAAGTGTAATAAGAAATTCCGCTTTTGGCAGTGCCGTCAAAGATTGTTTTAACCAATTCTCCTTTCAGATTATAGACCCTTATCGATAAGGGGAGAGCTTTTTCCTGATTGAGAGAAAAGTTGATGCATTCTCTGAAAGGATTGGGATAGATACCGTTTAGGGTTAATTCAGTTGCGGGTAAATGTGCGTCATCTGCTTGAGTGCCGCTTATGCGAATTGACACGGTAACTGTTGTATTTGCCGTAAGATTGATTCTCACATAGCAAACATTAAATTCACCGCTGCGATCAACTTGTTCCAAAACTCCGCCTGTAACTCTATAATCAGCATTTCCCGAAGGCATTTTGAATTTGACGACCGCGTTTTCAAAGTTGAAAGGCTGATTGTTCGTCACGGCAGCTGTGACACTGTCAGCATAGCCAAAATTATTTGGACTGTATTCAATATGGATTTGATTTCCCGAATTTCCCGCGTGCAAAGTGGCATAAGGCTGTATAGATGTTCCGTTTACTCTCACCATTCGATATGCTCTTCCGCCATCACAGACTGCATCGGTAGCCAAATTATATGGTGTGGCGGTAATGGAACCGCTGTCATAATGTATATGTCCCCAAAGTGCCATATCTATATCAAGAGCTGATAAATTTATCTGGTCGGCAAAATCATAGTGATGAAACAGAACTTTAGTTGAGTTTCCCGCTGCCGCTAAATCATTGTGCAGCCATTGCATTTGGGCGGTAGTATAGCTTGTCTCACCGTAAATATCGGGAAGATAATTATCATAATTATCATAACCTTCCAAACCAACATAGTGAACAGGGCCGTAGTCAAAGCTGTAATCTTGCGTATGCAAAGGCCAACTGACTGCGGAATTATTCAGCCAACTCCAACCGAAATTCTTCCACCAAAATTTTCTGGATGAACCTGCAGAAGGGGGAGTTGTCGGCCAGCCGCCAATATCGTGATTTCCCGCAATCATATAAACGGGTACTTCAAATTCTGCCAAAACTCTTTTAGCTTTCGTATAGACGCGCAGATTTTCAAATTCTTCCAGCTCTCCTTCATTGACAATGTCACCCGTCAGCAGGACAAATTCCGGTCTGATGATATTGATGTCATTTATGACTTCACGAAAATCAACGGTTTCTGTAGAATCGGTATCGTAACCGGCATCCGGATAAAAAATATGTGTGGGCATGTGCACATCGGTCACTTGAGCGAAATAATAGTTAGTCTTACGCGTCGGCAAAACTTCAACCGAATGTCTGGTGCGGTCATTGATTCCTCCGCTTGCCGAAACATGCAGATCATACAATTCAAATACATTAACGTTCGGTACTTCAGCAGTGAGTATCCAACGCGGTATTTGAGGATCATAATAAGTGGTTGTCAAAGGGAGATTGTATTCCAAATTTCCTTTTTTCAGAGAAGCTTGCCAACCTGTAACATTTGGAGGCGCAACGCATTCAATGCTAAAGTTTTCACCGGGAAGAACAATAACAGGAATGTTCAGCAGAGGTCTTTGAATTACGGAAAGGGTATCAATTACTTCTCCGCCGGAATTGCCGACAGTTATTAAACCTTGATTTATCAGCATTACGGGTGTATCGTTAAAAGTGAAGTTTGTTGCCGTTAAATTGGTAACTCCTGCTACTCCTGCTCTAAAATTCAAGTTCAAAAGTGCACCTTGTCCAATGAGAAAGCCGTTGCTTACATATTGAACATTTAAGCTGCCCAAAGAAGGAGTGATCATAACAGTTCCGTTAGCGGAAAGGGTGCCGGTTGTGCCGTAACTTAAATATGTCAAAACTCCGGGGTCAAAACTAAGGTTGAAATGATAAGATTGAAAGCCTTGAGCTAAAGTTAAATTTGATACATTTATCGGAACTGTAACATCTATATTTGAAGGGACTTGCAGGTGCGGCAAAGTGATTACTACGCCTTGAGGATTGACAATTAAATCTGCAGCGGATCGGGGGTTTAAACTGTAACTTCCGTAAGAATAATGTCCGATTCCGGTTATACTGTTAAACAAAACTCCCTGTGAGGTCAAAGTTCCCAAACTGCTTTGGTCAAAAAAGACACTGCCGATCTGCAGTTCACCGCTACCGTCATTTACATACCATTCTCCGTATTGATTGACGGTTTGCGTCACTAATGCGTTACTGATCTGCATCAGGACACCCTCATAAGCTTCACTGTTAGCTTGAGAAGTTGTCACATCAACAACCGGGGGAATGGGATTGCCGGAACTTATCACTTGGCAGGAAGTGACATTACGGATTTCGGTCAGACCGTAAAATTCCCAAACTTGGCCGCTAACCGATACTAAAGAACCGGGCAAAGGAGAATTATGGCTGTCATAAACCAAAATTCCTTTCCAGGCACCGCCTTCCGGCATAGAAATATAATATCCGTAACTTCCAGAATAACCGTAAGCCGTAACAATCCCTTGCGTAGTTACATTTTGTCCCGCATATGGAGAAGGGTAAGTTCCCGAACCGGCATTGGTAGTGTATTGAATATCATAGATAGTCACTCCGCTTAAAGCAAATAGCATCAAGCAAAAAGTTATGATTAACGACACCTGCTTCCGCATTTCATTTCCTTACTATATATTTTATATTAGAAGCGCCCTTCTAACCGAATATGCATAATTTGTAAAGTGTTATTTTGTTTTATGCTGTTTCTTCGTTTCATCGCTGTTGATGTTATTTCAGTCAACGCAGCAAGTCATTTTCTTTGTTAATTTGGCTATATATTCACCTTGATAGCGAGCACCTTCCAATTCATTTTCAGTGGGACTTTGACCTTCGTTTCTGACAATAAAAGAAGCGCCATATGGAGTGCCGCCGGTGACTTCATCAGTTTTGGAAATTCCGGCAAAAGTGAATGGCAAACCTGCTATTACCATCCCGTGATGCAATAAAGTCGTATGGAAATTCAGGATTGTGCTCTCTTGACCACCATGAGGAGTTCCCGAACCGGTAAAAACACCTGCCAATTTACCTACTAATGCACCTTGGGACCAAAGAAAACCTGTGGCATCAAGAAAGGCTTTCATCTGAGCAGGCATCATACCATAACGAGTCGGTGCACCAAAAATTATAGCATCATAATTTGCCAAATCTGCAGGTTGAGCGATAGGAATATGAGTAAAAGTCTTTTGCGCTTCCAAAGCTCTCATTTTACCCAAAATCTCTTCAGACAGTGTTTCCGGAACGCGTTTAATATCCACTTCCGCTCCTTCAACTTTGAGTGCACCTTCAGCTTCAGCTAATGCCATCTGATAAGTATGACCGTAAGTGGAATAGAACAACACGAGAATCTTCATTTCATCCTCCCTGCGTTTCATCAACGCCGATTTTTTATATTTATCATAGTATATTCCAAGATGTGGAGAAGAACAAATACTATTTTAGTATGATTTTCTATCTTATTCACAAATAATATGATAAATTAGATATTGAGAGCGGAATAAGGTTTCTTGTTTCGTCCGGCTTGACAGGAATTTAATAATCAAAGGAACTGACAGCGGAATTAAAAAAATGAATTTATATCAAAAATTGATGCTTCCGATTTTAAGAACCAGAGGACAACGCCAGCTGTTAACCGGCAGCAGGAAAAAGGCTCTTGCCATATTTGAAAAATTATGCCGGTGGTCAGACAAACCGGAGAACAGATTTAATCTGGCATTGGTGAAAATGAATTTGAGAGATTATCAAGGCGCTTTAGAAATTTTGGCAAACATATATAAATTACTGCCTGACCAAGTTTTTGCCGGTTTAACTTATGGTCAGTGTCTTTTATTGGCAAAAGAATGGGATGAGGCGGAAAAGGTTTATAGCGAATTACTTGCCTTGCATCCGGAGAACAATTTACTGAAAATGATGTCGGAATTGGCTAAAGATCCCGTTGCCGGAGACAAATTTACCGCTTCCTTGGATTTGCAATTTCAAGCAAATTTATTGGAGGAAGGAAAGAAGTATCGTGAAGCTTTGGAGCTCTTAACTAAAGCGGTGGGTTTAACTCCGGAAGATGCGGCTCTGCATAATAATTTAGGGGCGCTTAAGTTGAAACTTAAATATCCTATGCAAGATGTTTTATCGGAATTTTCAAAAGCTATGCAGCTTAATCCGGAAAAGGATGTCTACAAACGTAATTACCGTAAGGCTTGGCAAAAAAGTCATCACTGAAAAGGGGTCTTCAAGAATTTACGGTAATCCGATAAGCTTGTGCAATTGAAGATTTAACCGCAACGGCAAGCCTGACGCAAGAATCCATTCAGCTAAAAGAGATGCATCCAAAGAATTATAGACGGGAGAAAAAAGCAAGGTAAAATCTTGCAAGCGGTTTGTTTTGATAAAGCGGACAGCAAAGTCAAAATCAGATTTATTGCTGACAACAAATTTCAGCTCATCATAATGCGGGTTTAATCTTTGCAGATTAGAAATGAGAAAACTGTCTGGATGACCGCTGCCGGGAAGCTTCACATCACAAATAATGTGCACGGAAGAGGGCAATGTTTGAAGCGGAAGACTTCCGTTCGTTTCAAGTAACACTGTATATCCTTTATTGCTTAATAAATTCATTAATTTAACGGCATCGCTTTGCAGAAGAGGTTCTCCGCCTGTGAGTTCAACTAATTGGCACGGGAATTGATTGACAGCGTCAAGGATTTGCTCAATTGTCATATCAATACCGTCGGTCCAGCTTTCCTTTGTATCACAATAGCTGCAGCGTAAATTGCATCTTGAAAGGCGAATAAAAATGCAGGGCAATCCGGCAAAAGTGCTTTCACCCTGCAGGCTGAAAAAGATGTCCGTTACTTTCATCTTCAAATCAGAAAGTCAAGACAATGTTGGTTTGAGATGAAATTATTATCTATTTCAGCATTGATTTTCAGCGGGTCAGACTTCGGGAATATGCATATAGATAAATCATTAAGCATTATTTCGGATTTCTTTTATTCGTTTTGTCAGTTTGGGCACGATTTCAAATAAATCGCCTACTATGCCGAGGTCGGCTACTTTAAAAATAGGAGCGTCGGGATCTTTGTTAATGGCAATAATATAATCTGAAGAAGACATACCTGCCAAGTGTTGAATTGCACCGGAAATTCCGCAAGCGATGTAGATATTCGGTTTGACTGTTTTACCGGTTTGGCCTACCTGATGAGGATAGGAAATCCATTCTGCATCTACTGCAGCTCTGCTTGCACCGACAGCACCGCCTAAAACTGCAGCTAATTCTTCCAAGAGGGCAAAGTTTTTTGCTTCTTTCAGACCGCGTCCACCGGAGACGATTATGTTAGCTTCCGTCAGATTGACGAGCATTGTCTGTTCTTTTTCAAAACCGAGCCATTTGGCGTCAGTTTCAATCAGGTCATAATTAAAAGACTCTGTTAACACGACTCCGCTGCGGGAATCGTCCCGTGGTAAAGGATCAAATACGCGATGACGAACCGTTGCCATTTGCGGACGATGATTGGGAGTCAGAATCGTTGCCATAATGTTTCCGCCGAAAGCAGGACGAGTTTGCTGCAGATTATCGGTTTCAGGATCAATAGCCAAACCCGTGCAATCAGCTGTCAAACCTGTATGAACATCGACAGCTACGCGCGGGATAAAAGAACGACCTATAACCGTAGCGCCCGCTAAAACGATGGCAGGTTTGTGCTTTTCGATTAAAGCGCTTAAGGTATCGGCATAAAGTTCATCTTGAAAATGTTTAAGAGCGGGATCATCAACTAAGATAACTTGATCGGCTCCGTAAGCTATCAGTTCACTTGTTAAGGATTCCATTCCCTGCCCGAATAGGACTGCGGAAAGTTCGTTTTGCAGATCATCGGCTAATTCGCGTCCCTTACCCAAAAGTTCATATACGACGGGAGCGATGATACCATCGCGTTGTTCAGCATAAACCCAAATACCTTTATATGCTGTTTTGTCTATTCCTTCAACAGCTTTCCTTCTGAGGAGGATGGCTTCAAAGGGACATGCCTGCACGCACGCACCGCATAAAACGCATTTATCTATATTAATTTCAGCCAATTTGTCTGTGACGCGAATTGCATCATAAGCGCAAGCTTTAATGCAAAGACCGCATCCGACGCATTTTTCCGACAAGACTTCAATCATTGCTTACCTCATAAGTTTTATCTTTTGCTCAAAATTAGTTTTCCAGAAAAAAGCAATTTACTTTATCATTATATATCTTTAAAGAAGGTTAGATAATGCGAAAAAGGCTGCCGACCAATATCAGCAGCCTTATAATCTGCACTTATTTGTTCTTTTTATGACGATTTTTCCGCAGCCGTTTTTTCCGCTTGTGAGTTGCAATTTTATGGCGTTTTCTCTTTTTTCCGCAGGGCATTCTTTCTCCCTTCCTTTATTTTTGGGTCTTTACATTCATAACAGCCATCTTGAATTCACGAGAGAATTTGAAGGTGGGAACTGTGCGTTGCGGAACAGGAACTTTTTGATCTGTTTTGGGATTACGACCCATGCGGGGCTTCCGACTTTTCAGTTTGAAAGTGCCAAAACCGCGAATTTCAATGTGATTACCCTCTATCAAACAATCCTTAATTGTTGATAATAGGGAATCGACCACTACTGCAACATCTTTACGAATAATGCCGGTATTTTCAGAAATGATTTTTACCAAATCTGCTTTTGTCATGATTTTCTCCTTTCCTTTTTTTATTTTCTATAATATTGGAAAATCTTCACTTCTATCCAAATCTGTTTTGCCTTTTGATATTCAATTCTATAACAAGTAGTTATAACTTCACCAAAAAATTAGCCGTATTTACTGTCAAGGAAAATCTCTCTTTTTTGCAAGCAGTTAGCACTTCGGGGGAATTTTTTCAATCAAGGTAGGAGCACAAATTTCAGGATTTTTACCTGTCGACGATCCGAATAGCGTAAGAAATAAATTCCTGCAGGCAAAGAGTTGCCTTTTTCACAAGTCAAGTTCATTTGCAAATTATTGTCCGCTTTCAGAAATTTTCCCGGATTGAGAGATGCTATCTTTCTCCCTTTGCTGTTATATATTTGCAGTGTTGCTTCGGGTGGAATTTTGGTGGAAAAATTAAGGTTCAGTAAATTCCTGCAGGGATTGGGATAAAGATTTATTTGTAAAGCTGCAGGGACTGAATTGTAATCTTCCGCTGCCAAAACCGGATAAAGTTCGGGTAAAAGCTGCTGCAGTAAAGCTCGAACACCGTCTGCCTGCATATAGTAAAGCGGAAAACCGAAGAGAATTAAAGTTCCGTGATTATCATAACGCAGGCAAGCAGGAAGACCGTTTCCGTTTGCTCCTTCAGTCATATTTGCCGTATAAAGCACTGTGGCCTCAGTATTGAATGTATAAATCATGGGCAGCATTCCGTTCCAAACTGAGATTAATTTAGTCTGGTCAACCTGCAACTCCGGATAATTTTCCGAAAAAACGGAAATTAAAACGGCTCCGCTATCATAGATTAAATCGGTATTTGGCAGAAAAGAAGCAGTAAATTCAGGAGTGAATACGGCAGGCGTTTTCCATCCGGAAATGACAAGTTTACCGTTACCCAAAAGATAACTGCTCAAAACATCTAAACAACCTCCAATCAGGTTTTGGGCATAATCATCCGCATGCCACAGCACCAAAGAATAGTGCGAAAGCGTATCCAAAGAGGGTAAACCTAAAGTGGCACAATCCCAATTCGCATAAGGCAAAGGATTAATTGCAGCCGCATAGAAATTATCAACGGCTGCATCATCGGGTGAGATATTTGTGCCGTTTCCGTCTTTAGTTTCATCTACAACCAACATTCCCCAATCAAAAGGAAAAGCAAGAGGTGCGGCATTCATGATATTTGAACCCATAGTCAAAAAGCCTTCAGCATCAGCAGCTTTTACCTGATAATAATAGCGAATTCCGTTTTGGACCTCATTATCAAGATAATCCGTCTGCAGAAGCGGGTTTGAAGTAAGGCAGGTGAATTCTGTTTCATTCTCAGTCCTGCGGTAAATCATGTATCCGGTTAAATTCGTTAGCTGCAAAAAAGGCTCCCAAGATAGATATATCGAGTGATTGGAAGGCAGACATTGCGTTAAATTTATATCCAAGGCAGTGTATTGACGGCATAAATTCCAATGCTGAGGATCAATATTATTCACTTGATAAGTTCCAACCCCGCTTGCAAGGCTGAAAAGATTGCTATACCCATCGGGGTCGGCAATTATGACAAGAGAATCTCCCGCAGCCAATCCCGTTGTTTGCAAAGGTATATCCAGTGTAAATTCCGTGCCTGTAGAGCAAGTTGTTTCAGCGATAATTTTTGCCTGATTGCTATTTTCATTCAGCATTAAAATATAACTCGCTGAAGGAATTCCGCGCGAATAAATCCATTGCCTGAAAAATTGATGCAGATCTTGACCGCTGATTTGTTCCGCTAAAGCTTGAAATTCGGCAGTTACGCCATTTCCGTTATGGTAAATATTGACCCAATTTTGCAAGACTTGAAAGAAAGCTGCGTCGCCTATTTTGAGGCGAAGCATATGCAGCACTGAAGCTGCTTTTTCGTAAGATTGGGGATAAAAATAATAATTAAACGGCGGATCGTAAATGATATTGGGCAAATTTGCGTTTCCGGTTTCCCAATTGATATAATATTGATGAATGTCGTTTTGCATGTAATTACAGGCAGCTTGCCAACCGTCGCGCTCGTGCATCCACAAAAATTCCGAGTAAGTGGCAAAGCCTTCACTCAGCCAAACATCTTTATAAGACAAAGGAGTGACGCAATTGCCGAACCATGAATGTGCCAATTCATGCGCAATAGTTAATTCCCCGGAATGATTTCCAGTGATGTATTGCATACCCAAAGTGGTCATAGTCTGGTGTTCCATCGCACCGTATGTGGTCATATTGACTGTTGCATTTCCGTATTTTTCAAAAGGATAGGGCCCAAATAGGGAAGAGTAATATTGCAAAATTGAGGGTAAGGTGGAAAAATCCGTTAAGGCATTATTATATTGATTAGACAGCACAAAATTTTGAATTGGAATGCTGCCGGCAGTTTGATTGATTTCCACATAAGGTGCCGCAGTAAAACAAACCAAGTAAGTAGCCATAGGATTGGAACCTACCCAGTTATGCGTTTTAGTTCCGTTGCCGTTATCAATGATACTTGAGCGTAAACCGTTGCAAGCTACCAGCCAATCATCACGCGTAGTAATGTGCAAATCAACCACAGCTTTGTCCCAAGGATGGTCATAACATGGCCACCAATAGCGTGCAGCATCAGGATCAGAAATAGTAAAACAAGTATTGGTTCCGAAGATAATGCCCAAATTATAAGGAGGTGGAGATAGTTGAGGGATGCCATTATAAGATACTTCAGTGGTAAATTCCTGTCCTGCAAATGCAGTTAAATTTATCTGCACCAAATTGTTTTGCTGAGAAAATGTAGTGACGGCATCATTCACTTTAACTTGAGAAACGGTAAGTCCCACCAGATTGTAAGCTATATTGGAAAGCGTTTCTTGAGCAGTTACCCAAGCTTTGACTGTTCCGTTGATGTAATGTGTCTGGAAATTTACATTCAGGCTCAAATCATATTTTGTAATGTCAAAACCGTGAGCGGAGTCTGCTCTTTCCGTTTGGTAAAATGAGGGAAGGTTTTCTTGTGCAAATTCCGGAGAGGGGTGTTCCGAGGCAAATAAACAAATTGAACCGATAAAGCTCAAAAGAATCAACAAATAAATTTTAGTTTTCATAATTTTATATCCTACCGTTAAGCCAAAATTATCTTAAAGCCAATTTTAGTCCATATAAACAAAAATAGGAATAGATGTGTCGTTTCCCTTGCCTTTTTTCATATCATCTTACTATTGCAGACTTAATTAAAACAAATTTATGCCCTTTGATTTTTTGCACCTGTCATAATTTCTCCCTTAATATCCACGCCGTATCCACGCCGTATCCACCCCGAGTCCACCCCGACTTCACCGGCGTGGACTCGGCGTGGATACGGGGTGGTTAATAGGAAAGCAAAGGTATACTGGAATTTATATAAATAGTGAAAATGAAAAACTAATAGTGGAATAAGAGAAAAAAAAATAATAAAAAAAGTCTTGACAGAATTTTTGATATATAATAAAAAGAAAACGGATATAAAAAGAACCAAAAAATCTTTTTATAGAGAGGGGGTTATCATGCAAAGAAAATTTTTATTTTTAGCTTTTTTATTTTGTGTGTCAATGTTAGGGCTTTATGCTCAGGACTCGTGGTCATGGTTTGAAAGTTTTGAAGGTGCTTGGCCTGTAACTAACTGGCAGATGAACGGCGTGGCAAAAGTTTCTACAACTTATAGCAGCATACCTGAGGTTCCAAGAATTTCTGCTCACAGCGGTTCATATTCTATCGGCTTCAGCACTGTAATTACTAATTATGTAATTACCCCGATTTTATTGTATCCGGAGGGATTTTTATACTTTTCCAGAACTAACACGGGCACAAATCAAATTACTGTGGAATATCAAGCAGAAGATGGAACGCCTGGTCCGGATATTGACGGCATTTGGGAGTCATTAGGGAATTATATAAGCAATACGAGATGGCTGCCAACCTATATTGATTTATTTGGTTTTACCAATATTTATCTCAGGTTTAGGCCAACTCCCCCTGCTCCTGCTACAAAACGTTATACTTATTTTGATGATATTACTGTCTACGAACGCAATGTTCCTGTAGAATTATCTTCTTTTACGGCTGCTTTAACCCAGGAATTATTTGTTAATCTGCACTGGTCTACACAATCTGAAACTCAAATTGCAGGATATAATTTGTATAGGAGTGAGAATAATCAGTTATATGATGCAATAAAAATAAATTTGGATTTAATTCCTGCAGCGAATTCATCTGCCGGTGCCGATTACGATTTTCAAGATCAAGAAGCGGAAGAGGGAATTTGGTATTACTGGTTACAAAGCAATGAATTGGATGGAAGTTCTAAATTTTTCGGTCCAATTTCCATAAATGTAACTGCCGGTGATGCTCCAGATATAAATTCCGTGCATTTTTCTCTCAATAGGTTAGGTCCCAATCCTTATAATCCTACAACTGGAACCTACAGAGGTTCTTATAGTTTATCTAAGGCTGAACATGTAAGGATGATTATCTACAATATAAAAGGACAAAAGATCAAAACTTGTGTGGATGATTACAAAAATATTGGCTATTATACTTTATCTTGGGATGGTCGCAATGATAATGGCAATATCTGCCCCGCAGGAATGTATTATTTAATGATGAAAACTGACGACTTTAGCACAATAAAGAAGATTACCATTATTCATTGATATTATAAAGCTTAACTGATTAATACGCTTTCATTAAGGCTGCCGATAAACAATCGACAGCCTTTTATTTTAATATTCATCAATCTTTATCAGTAGCCTTGATACTTTTTGCCGCTTAATATATGATTGCTGTTTTAAGGTCGGGAAACTTTATTAGATTTTTATTATAGGGCTAAAGCATAATAGTTACCGGCAGAAAATACTTTCTTCTGATGAATATCTTGACAGGAGACCTGCGATAAGGTTAAATGAAAAAAAGAGATAAGATTGATAAACAAAATAGGGATGAAGAAGATAAAAATCAAGTTCAGACAAGGATTGGCGGGATTGTTAATTCTGTCAGCAGGGGTATTACTATGGAGTGAAAATGTGACACCTGCTGCTTTAAAACCGGATTTACCTGAAAATGCCAGACTGCAATCTGCGCTCACGGACAGCGTAAAGACAACTAAAACCTATATAGATTCTTTATTTTACGCTGCGGACAGTATTGCCTATAACTATCAAACCGATCAGATTTACCTTTATGGCAATACTTCAGTTCGCTATCAGACTTCCAAAATTCTGGCGGACAGCATTCAAGTTGACTTGAAGCAAAAGCGAGCTTTTTCCATGGGCAGGACTGTGCTTTTGGATAAAGACCAAGTTCTGATCGGGAAGCAGATATATTATGATGTGGATTCCCAAACCGGACTTGTGTTTGATGCTGCTAGTAAAATAGAAAATGGGTATTATTACGGAGGTGAAGTTCGGAAGATAGATACCGATATTTATGATGTTGACGGTTGCAGATTCACCACCTGTGAAGACCCGCAACCGGATTTTTGGTTTTGGGCAAAACAAATGCGCCTCTATCGTGACGATAAAGTGGTCGGCAAACCGGTCGTTGCTTATGTTAATCATTTGCCCGTCTTTTATTTTCCTTTTATAACTTTTTCCATCAAACGCGGAAGACAGATGGGCTTTCTCATTCCCGAACCCGGATATAATACTGTGGACGGAAAATTCATTCGCAACATTGATTTCTTTTTCCCTTACAAAGATTATGCGGATGCCACGCTGGGTTTTGACATTATGGAAAAAACAGGTTGGCAGGTTAATCTGGAAACGCGCTACGCCAAACGCTATTTCTTCAACGGTAATTTTAACACTTCTTTCCGAAAGGACATAAAGGATTACAGCACTTCCTACTATTATTCCATTTTGGGTAATCACCATCACGAACTGGGTGAAAAGGCTACTCTGGATGCCAATATTAACTATTTGAGCAGTAAACAGCTGTGGAATAACAGCACCGATATCAATGAAGCTTTGGCGCAAAATGTCACTTCTTCCGTGTCTTTCCGAAAACCGATTTTAAGTTCATACTTAAATGTCGCTGCATCTTATACTCAAGATTTAATCAACAACACGGTTCGTTTAAATTTACCTTCCGCCAGTTTTTCTCTGCCGACACGCCCTGTTTATGAATTATTCACAAAAAAGACTGCTACACAAGTGAAAACGAACTGGTGGACAAATTTCAATTACAGTTATAATGTCCGATTAGACCATACCGGTTACTCAAGCGTCAAGCACAAAACATTCACCGATCTTTTGTGGGATAATTCTTCCGACAGCACCGGCTATAATGAGCATCACATAGGAATTAAGCAAACGGCAGGTTTGAATTATAATTACAAAGCGTTCGGATGGTTGAATTTAACGCAAGCTGTGAATTATGATGAAGTCTGGATGGATCGCGATAATGAAGATAAAAAATGGGTGCGCGGAAATGATTATAATGCCTCTACCAGCGCTAATTTTACTTTATACGGCTTGCGTAATATTCCCAATTTTTATGTCTCAACCGTTCGGCATATTGTTACTCCTTCGGCTTCTTTCATTTACAGTCCCGATTTTTCCGATAATGATCGTTTCTATTATTTCGGAGGCATCGGTCTGATGAGCGGGAAAGAAAGTCGTTATGTCAATTTAGCTTTAGACCAAAAGTGGCAGGTAAAATTAAAAGCTACGGAAAAATTGCAGGAGCGCAAATTGGATGATTTGTTAAGTTGGACTGTGCGCAGCGGAATTGATTTGGAGAAAGACGACCACAAACTTTCCAATCTTGTTCACAGCTTAACTTTCAGACCCGGCGCTTGGAACACTAAACAATTTAAATTAACCTATAACTCAAGCTTCAATTTGACGCAAGATCCATATCAAACTCATTGGTTGAATTGGAAACCGACAAATCAATATTTTCAGCATACACTCAACTTGAGTGGTACTGCCAAATATAAAGATTATTTTTCTCGACCGCATATTGATACTTTTGCTCCTTATTTACCGCCTTCCGATACCTTGTCAGCTGCACCTTCTTCTGCTCAAACTGCCTCTGCTGAAGATAATTGGAGCATCAGTATCACTCAAGATATGCGTGCTCAAGCAAATCTTCTGCATTCTCAATCAAGCAATTTGCGTCTGAATGCTTCCGTTAAAGTTACAACTAATTGGATGCTGAGTTATTCTAATTATTACAATATTAAGGATACAAAAATGCTCTCCCAGAGCTTTGATATCAGCCGCAATTTGCACTGTTGGAAACTGAGTATAAGTTATACTGTCCGTCCCGGTTATTGGGATTATAGGATTGTGTTGTTCAACACCAGTCTGCCTGACGCTTTGCGCTTCCAAACTCGTGACAACAGACGCACTTATTAATTGTAAATTCGGATTAATAAAATGCAAAAAGTAAAGTATCCTGCAGCAGTGCTTTTGGATAGAGACGGCACTATCAATCCCGATGATTTTGGCTATATTAACGATCCCGAACAATACTATCTTTATCCTTATGCTGCAGATGCAATAAAATTGCTTAATCAATTGGGTTACTATGTTTTGTTGGTTACCAATCAGGGTGGAGTGGCAAGAGGTTACATTACTTTGGAAGAAATGCACAAAGTGCTGCAAAAAGCTCTGGATTTACTGGCTGCCGAAGGTGCAGTAATTGATAAAGTGTATTACTCTCCTTATTATTATGCCGGAGTTGTGGAACCATACAATATTCCGCATGAAGATCGCAAACCGGGTTTGGGTATGTTTAGACGCGCGGTTAAAGATTTTCATTTCCGTCCCGAGTATAGTTGGATGGTCGGAGATCGCTACTCCGATATTGCTTTTGGTAAGAAAGCGGGTTTGAAAACGATCTTGCTGCTTAGCGGAGAAGGGAAGAAAGAATTTACTCCCGCTCTGCGTGAAAAAGAATTTCAACCGGACTTTGTGGTCAAAGATTTATCGGTGGCTGCAAAGTTGATAGCTTCTCTTACTTGAAGCGGGAAAATGGAAAAAAGCCGAAGGGAAAATTCCACAGCTTATCTGTATGCAGGATTGGCTATTCTGCTGTGGTCAACAGTTTCCACGGCTTTTAAAATTAGTCTGCGTTCGCTTACGCCTTCACAATTGCTTTTGGGGGCAAGTTTTGTCTCTTTATGCGTCTTTTTTTGTGTGGGATTGCTACAAAAGAAAATTGCTCTCATCTTGAAGAGCAGTCGTCAAGACCTGCTTCGTTCTGCTGTTTTGGGGCTCCTGAATCCTTTTCTGTATTACAGTGTTTTATTGGAAGCTTACAACTGTTTGCCGGCTCAGGAAGCTCAAGCGCTTAATTATATATGGGCTGTCATGTTGGCGTTACTTTCTATTCCGATTTTAGGGCAAAAGTTTTCCTGGCGTGACTTTAGCGGGGTGCTGATCAGCTTTTGCGGTGCAGTTGTGATTGCTACGCGCGGAAAGCCTTTCAGTTTACATTTTGAGGAACCAATGGGAGTAAGTTTGGCCTTGGCTTCAACTCTGATTTGGGCTCTCTTTTGGCTTTTTAATGTCCGTGATAAACGCGATCAAGTCGTAAAATTATTTTGGATTTTTGCCTTCGGTTTTATCTATGTTCTAATCTTTGTTTTGATAAAAGGGGAAATTAAAATCCTTAAACCGACTGCATGGTTGGGAGCAATTTATGTCGGTATCTTTGAAATGGGTATCACTTTCTTGTTTTGGTTGCTGGCTTTGCAAAAAGCAGATGTCACTGCCCGAATTGCCAATCTGATTTTTCTCACTCCTTTTCTTTCTCTCATTATAATTCATTTTATCTTGCGGGAAAAAATCACCGTTTCAACTGTCTGCGGATTAGTTCTGATAATAGGCGGAATTCTTTGGCAGCAAACAAGTTCTTTATCCCCAAAAGCAACAAAATAATAATTCCGATAAGGTAATCCGTTTTTTCTGTTTGACAGCTTCTATAGAGGCGATTTTTAGTTGTTGACGTCGTAAACATAATTATCATATTAATAAAAATAGTATAAAGGTATAATGAGGATGAAACAAACAATTACTCTTGGAATTGACGGAATGCATTGTGCCAGTTGCAGTGCCAGTGTGGAAAAGGCTTTGTCTTCCGCAAAAGGAGTATTATCCGCTAATGTCAGTTTGCCGTTGGAAGAAGCTTCCGTGGAATATGATTCTGACCTTATTACTCCCGAGCAGCTAAAACAAATTGTTGTGGATACCGGATTTAAAATTAGGGAGTTACTTTCTCCGGAAACTGCAATTGAGCAAGCAGATTATTATTATAAAATACAGCAGAAAGCTTTATACAAGATGATTTTGGCTTGGGGGTTGACCGCTTTGGTTTTGGTGCTGATGCTGCCGGAAATGCTTCACGGAAAAATGCTTTTTGCTTCTCATACGGTAAATACGGTAATAATGACGGGACTTTCACTTCTAACAATGTTGATTCCTGCCCGTCAGGTTTATGTTTCCGCCTATAAATCACTGCGTCGTCGTGCCGCCAATATGGATGTTTTAATCGCTCTCGGCACAATTGCCGCACTAATCACCGGTCCTTTGTCACTTGTAATTAAACTTCAGGATTTTAGTGGAATAGCGGCTATGATTATTGCATTTCATTTGACGGGACGATATTTGGAAACCAGTGCCAAAGGCAAAGCAGGTGAAGCTATTCGTAAATTGATGAATTTAGGCGTGAAGACTGCGATTTTGTGGAAGGATAATGCCGAATATGAAATTCCCGCCAATAAAATCAAAGTGGGTGATAAATTGGTGGTTAAACCTGGAGCGCAAATTCCCACTGACGGAATTGTTCTGGAAGGGGCTTCCGAAGTGGATGAATCTATGGCAACAGGTGAAGCAATGCCTGTTTTGCGTAAACAGGGAGATACGGTTTTGGGTGCAACTATCAATCAGGAAGGTCGTCTTTTAATAGAAGCAACCCGCGTCGGGCAAGATACTTTTTTAGCTCAGATGGTTCGTTTAGTGCGTGAAGCTCAACATTCCAAAGTCCCGGTTCAAGTCCTTGCAGACAGGATTACGGCTATCTTTGTTCCCGTGATTTTATTTATAGCTGCACTCACTTTTTTGGCGTGGTATTTCTTCCCGCAAGAGATGCAAAACCTTAGCGGTGCCTTAAGAAACATTCTGCCTTGGCAGTTTGTAACTGATGACCGTTTAGCAAATGCTTTGATGGCAATGATTGCCACTTTGGTAATAGCTTGTCCATGTGCACTCGGTTTAGCTACTCCGACTGCTTTAATGGTTGGTAGCGGAATGGGTGCCTGGAGGGGAATTCTCATTCGTAACGGTGAAGCTTTGCAACGAATGAAAGAAATTAAAGTCATGGTCTTTGACAAAACGGGAACTTTGACTTACGGCAAACCCGAGCTGATAAAAGTCCTTCCTCTCCGAAATGACGAAAATACGGTTCTGCAATTAGCTGCTTCCTTGGAAAGCGGTTCCGAACATCCCATAGCTCAAGCTGTCATTAATGCTGCCGACAATGCTAAATTATTCCTGCTTTCTTTTTCTGATTTTCGTTCTCTTGCCGGAAAAGGCATTCAGGCTAAAATAAATGATAAACAATATTATCTGGGTAATTTGGATTTTATTTCGGAACAAGTAACAAACGCTCGAGATTTAGTTAAAAATTTGCCTCTTGATTCTTACCCCGAAGCGTCGGTGTTCTATTTAGCAAGTGACGATACTGTTTTAGGTTGTTTGTTGGTAGCTGATACTGTGAAACCGGAAGCGGCAAGCGTTATCAATGAACTGAAAAAAATGGAAATTATTCCTGTTATGTTGAGCGGTGACAATTCAACGGTGGCACAAGCAATAGCTAAACAGTGTGGAATTGAACGCGTTTTCGCCAATGTCTTGCCTGCCGATAAAGTTGCTTATGTTCGTAATCTGCAACAGGAATTCGGAGCAGTGGCAATGGTGGGAGACGGTATTAATGATGCTCCCGCATTGAAACAAGCGGATATCGGCATCGCTATGGGTAAGGGAACAGATATAGCCATGGAAGCAGCAGACATTACAATCGTGCGTAATGACTTAACAGCTTTACTGAAAGCAATTAACCTTTCTCGCGCTACTTTTAAGAAAATCAAGCAAAACTTGTTCTGGGCTTTCTTTTATAACTTGATTGCCATTCCGCTTGCAGTTTTAGGCGTTTTGCATCCGGTGATAGCTGAAATTGCAATGGCAATCAGTTCACTTACCGTCGTCACCAACGCCAATATGCTGCGTCAAGCTAAAATTTAGCGGTATTAGACAGTATATGTTACGGTTATTTGATAACCTGATTTGATCTTATCTAATTTTGCCGGTTCGTAAGCAACGCTTTTGATGGGAATATTTACTTTGTCCCGTTTCATTGCCATGCGGAAAGAAATCTGAATCTTTAGGGAATTTCCATCCAGTTTGATCGTGTCAATCCACAGAGGTAAATAGTGCCCGCTTTGGGTAAAAGCAAGCAACTGGCGCATCCATTCAGTAAAAATCTCTTCGTAATTCTTTCCTGTTACTTCAAAGGTTTGGTGGATTATCGGATAATCAGGTTTTTGCGGTTCGGGACGATTGGGGTTCTTCTTATATATCAAGCGGCGGAAACCTTCCAGTCCGTTGTAAAAAATATCAATATAGTTACATCCGAAGTAACTGACTTTCAGGTCCTCTGTAGAATCATTTAATACTTTGTAAATTCTACTTTTCATTTTTTATATCACTCCTTCTTTTATTATACCATTTTTTCCCAGGCGTATATGATTTATCTGCTCTTAAAGTCACCTTTTTTAATTTGATTGGGACACTTACATTACTTTGCATTTATTATTCCAATTTAGATTTTCAATCTCAATGAAATGGCTTTTTTCAAATTTTGAACATCAATTTCAATTTCTTGTTCGATGTCAATAACAATATTTTCTACTATTTTACATCACCAATTTTTCATCTAAATAAAGAACATTTACTTTTACTAAATATTTTAATTCTTTTTTTTCAAAAAGCAAATAAAATCTTTCCCTGTTTTTTTTAAAAGACAGTTACTTGTAAACGAATTAAATGAGAGAAGCTTTTTCTATTTTATAATGAAATATTTGCTTGCTATTTTTTACTCTTTTCAATAAGCAGTTTTTCTTACTATATACAAAAAAGAAAGATATATATGCCAAAACGGGAAAAAGGAGAATATGGAAAAGCTGATCAATATAATCGGTGCAGGTTTAGCAGGATGTGAAGCTTCTTTACAACTTGCTGATAAGGGCTGGCAAGTTAAACTTTATGAGATGCGGCCGGTTAAAATGACGCCTGCGCATACATCGGGAAAATGTGCAGAATTGGTGTGCAGCAATTCTTTTAAATCTGTGCGAACGGACACTGCGGCTGGTTTATTGAAAGCGGAATTGCAACTTTTGGATTGCAAATTATTGAAAATAGCTTTTTCCAATGCAGTTCCGGCCGGACAGTCTCTGGCGGTAGATCGTTTTGCTTTTGCAGAACAAGTGACAAGGGCGGTTCAAAATCATCCTAATATAAGTTATGTGCAAAAAGAAATAACGGATTTGCCTTCAGGGAAAACTATTTTAGCCTCCGGACCTCTAACTTCAGACGCCTTGATGCAAAATCTGATTGCGAATTTTGGAGGTGAGCATTTTTACTTTTTTGATGCTATTGCTCCGATTGTCAGTTCAGACAGTTTAAATATGGAAATTATTTATGCCAAAACACGCTATGATAAAGGTGAAGCAGATTATTTGAATTGCCCTTTTACAAAAGATGAATATCTCCGTTTTGTAGAAGCGCTTCGTCAGGGTGATAAGCATACTGCTCATGAGTTTGAAAACGAATTTTTTCAGAACTTGGATTTCCGCTTTTACGAAAATTGTTTACCGATAGAGGAAATAGCGAAACGCGGAACGGACAGTTTGCGCTTTGGAGTTATGCGTCCAGTGGGTTTAGAAGACCCGCGCACGGGAAAGCGTCCTTATGCAGTTTTGCAATTAAGAGCAGAAAACAATGACAGGACTGCTTACAATCTTGTGGGCTGTCAAACTATGCTGATATATTCAGCGCAGAAAGAAGTTTTTCGTTTAATCCCAGGTTTGGAGCACGCTGTTTTTTTGCGTCTTGGTTCCGTTCATCGCAATTCGTATCTTAATGCACCTTTGCTTCTCAACCGCAACTTATCATTAAAAGCAATTCCCGATGTTTATTTGGCGGGACAGTTCAGCGGAGTGGAAGGTTACACGGAATCTATTGCTTCCGGTTTACTCGTTTCACTTTTGATTGATTATTCATTTTGTTCTGATAAAGAGCTGCCTTTTTTGCCGGAAACAACAATTTTGGGTCAGATGTGGAGGCGTTTGGTTACGCCTGCAGAGCGTGTTTTTCAACCTGTAAACGCTAATTTCGGTTTGCTTCCCGAGCTGAAAGATATTGACAAAAAAAATAAGAAATCCGAATATGCAAACAGGGCATTAAAAGATCTACAAAAGTGGAAAGCCGAATATTTGTAATCTCTGAAGAAGCAAAATCTGCATAAAAGGGAGAATCAACATGGAAAAACTCATTGCCGCCTGCGGTATTGATTGCAGCAAATGCGAAGCAAGACAGGCTACTATAGCCAATGACAATGCCTTACGGACTGCCGTGGCAGAAAAGTGGTCGCAAAGATATGACATTAAACTCACGGCAGATAACATTAACTGTTTAGGATGTATTGAACCGGGCGTCAAATTTGCGCATTGTTACGAATGTGATATTCGTGCTTGCGTGCGGAGCAAAGGTCTGAAGAATTGTGCCGAATGTGCTGATTATCCCTGTGCAATGTTGCAAGAGTTTTTGGCTGAAGTTCCTGACGCTAAGGCAAATTTGGAGGAGCTTAGGCACTAAAATGTAACCGCCTCCGATATTAATTGACTTTCTTCCCGTCAGCGGAAATGTTGTTCATTTAGTATTAATTATAGCTGATTAAGAAAGAGGATTTTTTTCATGAGCAACAGATGGGAAGAAAATTGGTTGCGCACTCGTGACCAAGTCGGCTGGAAAGATATTTGGTCAACTCCTGCAGAAACCTATCACAAACTGGGTTTTAAATGCGGTCTGGAAGTCCATCAGCAGCTTAATACAAAGGAAAAACTTTTTTGCCGTTGTGCAACCGGAATTTATCACGACTTTGATGATTATGATGCTGAAATTGTGCGTCGGATGCGTCCCACTTTATCTGAATTGGGAGAATACGACGGCACAGCTTTAATGGAATTCCGCACGCGCAAACAAATTATTTATCGTCTTAAAAACGATTCCGCCTGCACTTATGAGGTAGATGACACTCCTCCTTTTCTCTTCAATGAAGAAGCCATTGAAAAAGCCATGCAGATTGCTCTTTTGCTGAAAATGAATATTGTCGGCGAATTGCACATCACACGTAAACAATATCTGGACGGCAGCATTCCTACGGGTTTTCAGCGCACAGCCATTCTTGGAATTGAAGGTCAGTTTCCCATTTCCAATAAAATAATCAGGGTTATCCAATTCAGTATTGAGGAAGACAGTTGCCGTGAAGTTTCTGATTACCGTCATACCAGAATTTATTATACGGACAGATTGGGGATGCCTTTAATTGAGACAGTTACCTATCCCGATATGCTTACTCCGCAAGAAGCTGCCGAAGCCGCACAGCATATTCGTTTTCTCACACGCAGTTCAGGTCAGGTGAGAACGGGTATCGGAGCAGCGCGTCAGGATGTAAATGTCAGCATCAACGGCGGCACCAGAGTTGAAATCAAAGGTGTCGCGCACATTGCTTGGATACCGAAATTGACGCATAATGAAGCTTTTCGTCAAAAAGCCATGCTCTTAATCCAAGAGGAACTGCTCAAACGCTTTCCTGCTCCGGAGAATTGGACTGCCGATTGGATCGAATTAAAGTCGGAAGATTGGAAGCACATTCCTCTTTTGCAAAATGCAATCAACCAAAATTGGAAATTAATTGCGGTTAATCTTCCCGGCTTCAAAAACATTCTATCATTCTTTACTCAACCCGGCAAATGCTTTGCCGACGAGATTTCCGACCGTGTTAAAGTAATCGCTTGTTTGGAAAAGCCCAATCTTTTTCACTCGGAAGAACTCAATCCTCATTTGTCTGATGCCGATTGGAAAAAGCTTGCCGCTTCTTTTCATGCCGGTGAAAATGACGCTCAAATCTTATTTTGGACACCTGAGGAAGACTTAAAAACTGCGGTTGAAACCATTACTGAGCGCTGCCAATTGGCATTTAAAGGTGTTCCCAACGAGACCAGAAAATCATTGCCGCACGGTATAACAATTTTTGAAAGAGTTTTGCCCGGTCCGGATAGAATGTATCCCGATACGGATTCTGCCCCTATTCCCGTTTCAGATGAACAAATTGAAACTGCACGAAAACAGCTTCCCGTGCCTTTAGAACAGCGTTTTAAGCAGCTTCAGGAATGGAATGTTCCCCCTGACACCTATACTTATATTTTACGCAATAATCTGATGCCCGTGATTGAAAAAATGTCTACCGAATATAATTTACAACCGGCTTTTCTTGCCAAACTTTTTGCTCATACGCTGAAAAGTCTGCAAGGCAGCAAACCTTTGCCTTTTGAGATTGAGCGCATTGCGGACTTGATTAAGTTTGTTAAAAGTAGGAAACTTGCATGGGATATTTTGCCCGAATTGCTCAAATTATTGTATAAAAACCCGAATATGGCATTTTCTTCTTTATTGCTGACTTTAGGTTATAAGCAAATCAGCCCTGAAGAAATCTTTGAGCACATTCCCACTTTGCATTTAATGTATAAAAATTTCGTGCATCGCTCACTACGTCAGCCCGCTGCGGAAGCTGATTGGATGATGGGATGTTTGCGGCAAGCCGCATTGGGCAATATTTCTCTGAAGGAATTACGCGCCAAAGTTGATGCCTTTTTAGCCGAGGAGGCGAGCCATGCTTGATATCTTCAAAGGTTACAAAGGTAGGGCATTGGAAGTCCTGAAGTCTTTCCAGGCACGCGTTTGGGGCGACACTATCATAGATACGACGCGGGGCAGATTCCAAGGTCTAATTTTACCCCGTTCGGAAAATGACGATGACCGGCATATTGTCATCAAACTTTCCACAGGATATAATGTCGGGATTGATGTTGACACTATTTTGGATATGAAGGAAACTGGCTACAGAGAAGCACATTACAAAATTCCGGAGCGTGAGTTTCCTTATACACCCGGTTTGCCAAAAGTGAAATTATTCGGCACGGGCGGAACAATTGCATCCCGTCTTGATTACAGAACAGGAGCGGTAATCCCTGCATTTTCTCCCGGTGAATTGTATGGAGCGGTTCCGGAATTGGCTGATATTTGCAATTTGGAAACGGAAAAACTTTTCGCTGTTTTTTCCGAAAATATGGGTCCCGAACAATATAAAAAACTGGCTGTTTCCATAGGTGAAGAAATTAGAAAAGGCATTGACGGCATCATAATCGGGCACGGAACAGATACAATGCACCATACGGCAGCCGCTTTATCATTTATGCTACAGAATTTACCTGTCCCGATTGTAATGGTTGGTTCGCAAAGAAGCAGCGATCGTCCGTCTTCTGATGCGGCTTCAAATTTGATGCATGCAGCTATGGCTGCCGGACATAGTGACATCGCAGAAGTGATGGTCAGCATGTTTGGACCCACAAGTGACGAATATGCACTGCTGCATCGGGGAACGCGCGTCCGTAAAATGCATTCATCTTATCGCAGCACTTTTCGCACCATCGGCGATGTACCTATCGCTATGGTCACAACAGATAAAATTACCCCCATCAAAAAAGATTACAATAAACGCCGCAATGACCGCAAGGTTGATGTCTATCCCTTTTTTGAAGAACGCGTGGCAATCGTATATTATTACCCGAACATGCATCCGGACATTATTGATGCACTTATTGACAACGGTTACAAAGGAATTATCATTGCGGGAACAGGGTTGGGGCATGTCAACAAACCTCTTTATCCTGCAATCCGTCGAGCAGTGGAAAAAGGCATTCATATTTTTATGACAGTGCAGACGCTTTGGGGCTTTGTGCATATGTTTGTCTATGACACAGGAAGGGATTTGATGAGTTTAGGCATCGTGCCCGGCGAAAATCTTTTACCGGAAGTGGCGTATATAAAGCTCGGATGGGTCTTGGGACAGACAAACGACAGGGAAGAAGTAAAGAAAATGATGCTTACTCCCATTGCCGGTGACATTACAAAAGGCGAACCCTATAACGGCTATCTGATTTTTCAAGGCGGCATTCCGGAAGTGGAAGAATTTATTCGTAAATACCACAAATAAGGTATCCTCTTCTGATATATCAAGTCCTGCTATAGTTTGTCCGTTTTGTGAGTAAAATTTTTCGAAGGAAAGTCAGACATTTCCTACACTATATTCATGACATCTGCTTCGATATCTGCCACCGCCATCCGCTTAAATTCTTCACGATAACGAATTTGAGGTCGTGTCTTTTTATTCATAACTTATCCTTTCTTCTCTCTTATCGGTCAACCAATTTCAGGACGGGTCAATTCTAAAACCCAAAGCAGATCAAATGTATATCAAAAGTAGATCAAATATATATCAAATGTAATATAATCAACATTTGATATGCTTTTGATATACATTTGTCATACTTTTGATCTATATTGGCTTCCGAGCAGAAATTGACCAGAGTTTAAATTCTAAGCTATAATCAGTTGCGGAAAGTTTAAATTGAAGGCTTGCAGGAAGACTTGCTGAGTTTTGAGATCGATTTGGACCTTTTTAAAGGTAATACCTTCATCGGTTTTGACTTTAATATGAAGCGAAAGAGCCGTCCCCATAAGAGAACGGCTCTTTTATCATTTAAAGATGCGGTTGATTTATTTCAATTGTTTGATTGCAGTGCGTCCCGGAAAACGGGCAATTTCCCCCAGTTCTTCTTCAATTCTTAAAAGCTGATTGTATTTGGCAATGCGTTCACTCCGCGAAATTGACCCGGTTTTGATTTGGCCTGTATTCATAGCTACGCAAAGGTCTGCCATAAAAGTATCGCAAGTTTCTCCGCTTCTGTGAGAAACGACAGCACGCCAACCGGCATTATGAGCGGTAGTAATGGCATCAATAGTTTCGCTGACACTGCCAATTTGATTGAGTTTAATCAACACTGCGTTAGCACAATTCAGTTCAATTCCTTTGCGAATGCGTTCCGGATTAGTGACAAACAGGTCATCGCCCACGATTTGAATGTGCTGTCCCAATCTTTGATTGAGAGCAATCCAGCCGTCCCAATCGTCTTCTGCCAGGCCGTCTTCCAAAGAAATGATAGGATATTTTGCCGCTAATTCTTCATAATAAGCAATAAGCTCTTGCGAAGTAAAAACCTTGTTCTCGGCCGAAAGATGATATTTTCCGTCAGCGTAAAAAGAACTGGCAGCCGCATCAATGGCTATGCAAATATCTTTACCGGGAATATATCCTGCTTCTTCAATGGCTTGGACAATGACTTTAAGCGCTTCTTCATTATTTGCTAAATTAGGAGCAAATCCGCCTTCGTCTCCTACGGAGGTAGCCAGACCGCGCTTTTTCAAGATGTCTTTCAAATGATGAAAAGTTTCTGCATTATAGCGTAAAGCCTCATGAAAATTGGGAGCACCGACGGGCATAATCATAAATTCCTGGATGTCTATATTGTTATCGGCATGAGCTCCGCCGTTAATGATATTTGACATCGGCACGGGTAAAAGGCGGGCATTCACTCCTCCCAAATAACGATAGAGCGGTATATTCAATTCCAAAGCCGCCGCACGCGCTACTGCCATGGATACAGCAAGAATAGCATTTGCTCCTAATTTGGTTTTTAGCGGTGTCCCGTCCAGTGTGAGCATTGTTTGATCAATTGCAGCCTGATTGGTAACTTCCATTTCAAACAGTTCGGGACCGATGATTTCATTGACATTTTGAACAGCTTTAAGCACACCTTTTCCCAAATAACGCGTTTTATCGCCATCCCTTAATTCGAGCGCTTCATGCTCACCTGTGGATGCACCGCTGGGAACAGATGCATGGGTTACGATTCCCGACTCTAATTGGACTTCTGTTTCCACTGTGGGATTGCCTCTCGAATCCAGAATTTCTCTTGCTTTGATAAAAATTATGTCAGACATATTATCTCCTTTTTACAAAAAAGCGGTAACAGCATCGGCAACACCATTACCGCTTATGAATATAATGTTAATCAGCTCTTGAAGATTTCCTGCAAAGTTTTGATGGAACCCAAGAGCGCTTGAGTTTCGTAAGGAATAACCACTGTTTTGTCGCCTTGCTTGATGATTTCATTGAAAGCGGCAATGTATTTTTGAGCCAACATATACTGTGCGGGATCGGTTCCCGTGGATTTAACGGCTTCAGCAATCATTTGAATGGCTTTTTTCTCCGCTTCGGCAACCAGAAGTTTAGATTGAGCTTCACCTTCCGCACGGGCGATTTTTGCCATTTTATCACCGTCCGCAGTGCGGATGTTATATTCTCTTTCGCCGTCCGCAGTCAGGATTTTGGCGCGTTTATCACGTTCGGCGCGCATCTGTTTTTCCATTGCAATCCTGATTTCTTCCGGGGGAAGGATGTCCTGCAACTCAACTCGATTGACTTTCACTCCCCACTTATCGGTCGCTTCGTCCAAAATGTCACGCAACTTGGCATTAATTGTATCGCGGGAAACGAGGGTTTTATCAAGTTCAAGTTCTCCTATGACATTACGCAAAGTAGTCTGAGTCAATTTTTCAATGGCGTCGGGCAGATTGCTGATTTCATAAACTGCTTTGTAAGGGTCGGTTATCTGAAAATAAAGAAGGGCATTAATATTAATGGTGACATTGTCGCTGGTAATTACATTCTGACGGGGAAAATCGTAAACGGTTTCGCGCAAATCAATCCGATTTTCCACTTTTGTCGTAATTATATTATTGCCGCGATAATCAGTTCGAACATAACGCCAATGGATTGACCTTGGTCTGTCAAAAATGGGGACTATTAAATGCAAGCCGCTGGGTAGGGTTTTATAATATTTTCCCAAGCGTTCAATGATGACAACTTCCGCTTGACGAACCACGATCAGACCCCTTGAAAGGACAGCCAAGATCAATATAATTAATGCGATTAAAACAACATAAAGCGCAGTCATAATATAACCTCCTATAGTATTATGAATAAAATTTTGGGTGCAAGATTAGTTTTCTGCTTTCACTTCCTGTCTTTCTACAATCAGTTTATTGCCGTCAATTCCAATAACGACAACTTTAGTATCCACATCAAGAGCTTGACCGTTCTTTTCTATTGCCGACCATTCTTCTCCACCGATTTTAACATACCCCTTTCCGTGTTCCGGAATTGCTTTTACGATAATTCCCTGCTTGCCTTTCAGGGCATAGACATTTGTTTCCTTGTCCGCTACAGTAAGCACCTTTTTGCCTAATTTGCGCATGCTCAAAAATGCAATGAAACTGAGCACGGCAAAAATGATAATTTGTAAAGGAGTAGAATTTATCACTAAGGAAAGTAAGCCTGTAGCAATTCCTGCAATTCCCAAACTGAAGAAAAAGAAGGCAGGATCAAAGATTTCTATTACAATACAGATGATCCCGATAATCATCCAAATCATCCAAGCTTGCATAATATAGCCTCCCTTTTTAGCGACACCAAATTATTGTTTGTCGGCGTCTTTATTTTCGGTGTCCGAACTGTGTTTGGAACGGTAGATGCGTTTGACGCGGCGCTTATGATGATCTCCGTATCCTCCATACCCTCCGTAACTGTGGTAACCCTTATAACCTGAGTAATAATTGTAACCTCTGTTATAGATGTTTGAGAAAGAGGGGAAACGCACTCCTAACAAAGAAAAGATATAGACTATCAGAATAGAACCGAAATAAAGAATGGCAATACCTAAAGCAAAAATAATCACATACTTGATAAAATCAAGCAGGATGTTTTTATAATGTTGCATTTTTCCAATTCCGGAAGCAGCAGCCTGTGCTCTTATATATAAAATTGGCATTTGCAAATTCTTTTGATTGTTAATCAGGATTTTTAGGCTGTCAATTTCTTTCTCTATATTGCTTAAATTCGCATCTTGATAAGAATAACCTTTATAATTTTGCTTAGCAATCTGATAACGGGCTTCCCTGTCTCTTAATTTATTTTCCAAATCAATCTGAGTGCTGTTTGGATTCAGGCTTTCCGATTTACTGGAAATGGAACCGATTTGGGAGAGATTGGAAATAATTTTGGGCAATTGATCAGGAGTGAGCTGATAAATATAGAGACAATAATTGCCTTGTTCCTCCGAGCCTAATTTGACAGAGCCCTGATTATCCAATTCTTTATTTACCAATTCATTCAGTTGATCAAGAGAATTGACGCTGACATCAAGTTTGACTTTATTAGCGTTAGTCAAGTTCTCATAAACTCTGTCCATATCTCTGGAGTTTATGCTTTGAGGCTTAGATGACAACCCGTTATGTAATAAGGCTACAACTAAAGCAGCTAAAACAACCAATAATGCCAGGGCACGCAGTCTTCTACTTTTTGAAGCTTTCATGTAAATTACACCTCTATCCCTTATTAATCAATTCTTGAGCATGCCGGACGGATAAATCGGTTATTTTTCCGGATAGCATGCGAGCTATTTCATTTATTCTTTTTGAGCCTTCAGCTAATTCAACTTTCACTGCTGTATTTTCCCCTCTTGTCTGTTTCTCAATCATCAAATGATGATCTGCTACTGCTGCAATCTGCGCCAAATGGGTAATGCACAGAACTTGAAAAGCGGCTGCAAGTTTATGAATAAATTCAGCCATTGCTCTTGCAGTATTGCCTCCAATTCCCGAGTCAATTTCATCCAGAATTATCGTCTTCGGTGGCATCACTTTTGCTATTACCTGTTTTATGGCAAGCAAAATGCGCGATAACTCTCCACCGGAAACTATTTCTTTCAGCGGCTGTAACGGACTGCCTGGATTTGCCGAAAAAAGAAATTCAACTCTATCCTGACCACTTTCCGTATAAGCTTTTTCTAGATCTGATAATAGAATTTTATCCTTTGTCTTTTTGTCAATTTGAATTTCCAAGCGAGCGTGAGGAATTGATAATTGTTTGATATTTTTTAAGATATCCTGCGCTAATTTATCGGCAGCTATTTTTCTTTTTTCAGACAGTAAATCCGCTTGTTCTGCACATTGAGAAAAAAGCTGCTCAATCTTTTGACTCAATATTTGAACGGTGTCATTATTACTTTCGTAAGACGCTATTGCTTGTTCAATCTGCTCGCGATAGGCAAGAAGTTCTGCAATAGAAGGCTTTTTATACTTAACTTTCAGGTTATTGATAAGGTCAAGTTCGGATTTGATTTCTTCCAAACGAGCAGGGTCGGAAGAAATTTCCTCTTTTATCAGGCGCAAACCGTTACCGGCATCATTTATATTTTCAAGACAAATAGAAAGGCGATTGCATATATCCGATACATTGCCGCTGATTTCTGTATATTTCTGCAGTTGCGCACATGCTTGCGATAAAGAATCATATATGCTGTCTTCGCGTTCATAAAGATTTTGGTAAATCTGCTCCGCTAAAGAAATAATCTCTTCCGCATGAGATAATAAAGTGAATTCCTGTTCCAGTTCAGTGTCTTTGCCTTCTTTCAAGTTTGCCGCATTCAATTCGTCTGCTTGGAAACGATATAGTTCTATCAATTGTTGATTGGCAGCTTCGGCAGCAAGTAAATTATCGCGTTCTTTGATAGTTTGTTTTAATTCCTGAAGCAAGTCAGCGAATTTTTCCCTTTCAGGAAATAAGCCTGCGTATAAATCTAAAATATCCAGCTGATAATTTGACAGAAGCAGATTTTGCTGCTCTCTTTGATGATGAAAATCGATCAGTAAATCGTGAAGTTCTTTTAATACTGCCTGAGCAGTCTTTTTACCGTTCAGATAAGAAGTAGATTTACCGCCGGTCTTGATTTCTCTGGCGACGACAATTTCGTTATTCTCAGCGGGGAAACCTATTTCGTCTAAATATTGATGCACTTGAGTATAAGTTTCGGGAATGCTGAAAGTAAGTTCTATATATATATCTTTTGCGGGGTCATAAGCAATGTGCGGACTGGTTATTTTGCCGAAGGCAAGGTTCAAAGCTCCCACCAGGATGGATTTTCCAGCACCGGTTTCACCCGTAATCACAGTCATCCCTTCTTGGAAATTAAGCCTTAATTCATTGATTAAAATGTAATTTTTTAAGTAAAGTTCAGTCAGCATTACTTGCCTAAATGCATCTTATTCCGCAGGATTTTATAGAAAGTGCGGTTGCTCAGCTTGATGAAGTCAACTTGCTGTTTGGCGGCGGTGACGGTCAGCTCGTCTTTTTCCTGCAATTCATGAACATTAATACCGTCAATTTGCAACTTGCCTTGCAAATCAGTTCCCGCTATGCGAAAAGTAAGTTTATCTTTATCCTGAAAAACCATAGGACGAATGGAAAGAATATGCGGATTCAAAGGACTGACAACTATTGCTTTCATTACCGGACTGAGAATCGGGCCTCCGGCTGATAAAGAATAAGCTGTCGAGCCTGTAGGCGTTGATGCAATCACACCGTCACAGCGTGTATCAACAACAAAACGACCGGAATTATACATCCTGATTTCCATCATCCGTGCCGAATTTCCTTTGTAAATTACCGCATCGTTAAGTGCCAAACCCTGATAAATCACTTTTTTATCACGCTTCAGAAACACAGAAAGCAGCATCCGTTGTTGCAGCTTGTATTTATTACGCAAGAGGTCTTTTACGGATTTCTTCAAATCAGCCAAAGTGCTTTCGGAAAGGAAGCCTAAGTAACCTAAGTTGATGCCCAAAATCGGTGCTTTCGTTTGCAAAGCGATATTTTTGGCTCTCAAAATTGTTCCGTCTCCGCCGAAAACTAATATGCAATCAAGAGGAATTTTTATGTCCGTATCATCCAAAACATGATTAAATGCTGAAGGAAAAATTTCCTGCTGGCTCTTGAACCCGTAAAAAGTTAAACCATATTCAGTTTGCAATTGACGAAGCAGATTGAAAATTTCGTCAAATTTCGTATAGCTCGGGTTGAGATACACTCCGAAATTCTTCATAAAGATTCCATTATTCTTAAATAAGATTCATAGCGTTCCACGGGTATCAAACTTTTTTGCACCGCTTCTTTGACTGCGCAGTCTTCTTCATGGCTGTGAGTACAGCTGCGAAAATAACATTGGTCTGTCCATTTATCAAATCCCGGAAAAACGAAAGGAATTAAATTTTTCTGTTCCTTATGCAAATTAATAGTTTTCAGACCGGGAGTATCTGCTAAATTGCCTCCGAACGACCATTTGATTAAACGCGCTTGTGAAGTGGTATGCCTTCCTTTTTCATTGTAATCGCTCACTTCTCTCACCGCTAAATTAAGACCGGGCTCCAGACAATTGATTATAGATGATTTACCCGTTCCGGACTGCCCGGAAAAAACGGAATCTTTACCGGCTAAAATTGATTTCAATTCCTCTATTCCCATACGTGTAATTGCAGAAGTAAAAATGACAGGGATGTCAAGCTTTTTGTAATATTGAACACTTTGCTCCGCTTCTTTGAAATTATCACAAAGGTCAATTTTATTAAGGCAGATGACAGGCTGCAGGTTATTTATGGCGGAGACGCACAAATAGCGGTCGACCAATCCCAATTTTAATAATGGCTGTCGCCAAGAAGCAGTAATTACTAATATATCAAGATTGCACGCCACTATAATCTGCTTCTGGAAAGCATCTTCCGTATAACGGGAAAGAGTATTCCGTCTGGGTAAAATTTCTTCAATCCGTAAATCCGGTGCCTGTGAAAAATCTACCTTAACCCAGTCTCCGACTGCAGTCAGAACTTTGGTCCCTAAAGCAAACTGCTTCAAGCGTCCGCTTAATTTACAGGGAAATTCTTCTTCTCCGATGCGAACGATATTTAAATAGTTGGATTTAACCTCAACGACTCTTCCTGTTTGCAAGATCAAGTTGCTTTTGTAAGATTGGGCACTTTTATGGGCAGCCCTTTTGGCTTTGTGACGAACAGGTTTTTGGAATTCGTCGTAAAAAGCCTCGTCCTGAACTGAGACATTATAAAGTCGTTCCTTACGCCGGATTATTTTCTTTTTATCTTTTTGTTTCATCAACCGTTTGGAATGATAGGAATAATGCTGTCAAACAATTCGCTATTTTCTCTGATTTTGCTCTCAGTGCCCAAAACCGCATATTGCCGTTTATTTATTACTACTTCCACTAAAGAGGCAAAACTTCTGATGTCCTCTATGGTTGCGGAAAGCACTTCATCTCTGACTTTTTGCTTATCTTCATAAGTGTAATTCGTTAAATAATGCGTGTCCGATACGCTTGCTTTTCTGCTGACAGTGAGAGGTATATCCAAGACAGACATCGTTCCGATTATGTATTTTTCAAAATCACGGGGACTGCAACTGAAGTTTCTTAAGTAATCGGCAACCCTGCCGTAGGTTTGCAGCGTTTCTTTCAAATTCGGATCGCGATAGGAGCAAAAATGCATAAGTCCGTTGAGAGAAAACTGCACCATAATGCCATAAGCTCCGCCTTTTACACGCAATTCCTGCATCAGGAAATCATTCCGCAAAATATTTTCCAGCACCATCATCTGGCCCTTGTAAGCATATCCCGCATCTTGATAATTGCCCCCTTGAGCACAAAATTGGATATTGACCGGTGCAATGATGCCTTCGTTATTTTTCTTGGGAACGAAAATATCTTTTGCGGGCATTGCTTCTTTGAAAGAAATTTCATTCACAATTCTGTCTAATTTGCTTTTCTGGACTTGGATTTCCGTTTCAGGTGCGGTTAAACTCATTACCAAATTTTTCTTTTGGAAAGCTTTTTTGGCAGTGGCGGTCAGTTGTGCTAAAACTTTTTGCGGCTCAGTCGTCATTTGTTTGTCCAGCTTACTCAGAAAATCATACATAGCCATTCCTTCAGTTTCGTCCAACCATTTATGTTGCCGGCTGGTTTGACTATACATCCGACGAATGGCAGTAACGTGACCTGCATTTAAAAAATTCATTTGCAGTCGGGACATCATTTCTTTGATAAGCTGATGAATTCGTTCTTGATCTTGAAAGATGGTCTTGAACAAAATTTCCGCAACCAGTTCTACCATTTTGTCCACTTTAGCAGAAATGCATTTAGAGTGGATTACCAGTCTTTTGGTTATAAGTTGAGGGTCTTTCGTATCAACATGATAAACCAATTCTGAATAAATTCCTCCGGTGTGGATGCCGATTTCATTGTTAAGATCGCTAAAAGTGTAATGCTCGGTATCCAGATTACCGATTAAATCATTCACCAGAGACAGCCAAGGCAAATCATCTTCCGCTTGATGCGATAAATCAAAGTAACCCTTGATATACACTATTCCGTTCGTGAAAAGATCATGTTTCAACAGGGTGTAAGCATCGGTTGTTTCCACTTCCAGAGGAAGTTTCTCCGCTTCCTTCTTAATGTCCGAAAGAGAAATAAACGGAATTTTTGCCAAGTCTTCCGGTCTATCGGGTGTGGATTGCCATTCCTGTAAACGCAGATTGTCTGCGATCAAAGCGTCAATTTGTTCCTGTGTCAATGAAGCTTTGTAAGTATCCAACTTTTGTCTGGTCTTCTCTTCCTGCTGCTTGACCAAACCCTTCACCGGTTTTAAAACAACCCTGCTGGAGTGATTGTTGTGCAGCAGATACTGATCTATCAATTGCTCAAACTTCGGCTCCGTGAGGCCTTTACGCAAATCTGTCAAAATCGGATCAAAAGCAATATTATTCAGAGGGTCACCGCCCTGAATCCAACTGTTTAGACTTAACCAATTATAAAATAATCCTTTCGGTAAACTGCCCAGGTCGCATTCACGCAAGACAAATTCCTTGCGATTTAATACGGCTTCGATCAATTTGCGGTCTATGCCCTCTTTGGCGATTTTGTTTAATTCAGCATTAATTAAGTCGGTCAGTTTTTGGATATTTTCTTCTGCCACATGTTTGCAGATAATGGAAAGGAAAGGTCTGGTGCAACCATTATTATAGAAGGTGAAACTGTCCGCGCACAGATTTGATTTTTGGATTGCCATTTTTAAAGGTGATGCCGGAGTATCCATCAAAATTTCTTTCAAAGCGTCCATGGCATTATTGGTTTGTGCATCCAAAATATGCCCGCAGCTGTAATTCAGGCTCAAATAGCATTTTCCGTCAGGATTTTCTTCTTCGCCAATAGAATAGACATCTTCCACTTCTACCGGTTGTGGAAAAGGCGGTTGTGCAGGAATTTCGGTATGGGGATCAATCTTGTCAAAGTCCTTTAGATATTTGCCGTCTATCAAGTCAAAAGCCTTTTCCAAATCAAGGTCGCCGTATAGAAAGATATAGCTGTTGGAAGGATGATAAAATCTTTTATGAAAAGCTTTGAACTGCTTCCATGTGAGTTGAGGAATAACTTCCGGATCGCCTCCCGACTCAAAAGCAAAAGGAGTATCTGGATTTTGAGTGTGCGTAATTTTGCGGTAGAGGACAGATTCCGGAGAGGAAAACGCACCCTTCATTTCATTATAGACGACACCTCTCAAAACGATCGGGTCTTCGGGACTAAATAGCTCATAATGCCAGCCTTCCTGTTTCAGGATATTCTCATTTTGATGAATATTGGGGTAGAAAACAGCATCCAGATAAACTTCCATCAGATTGAAAAAATCCTGCTCATTCGTGCTGGCAACCGGATAGCTGGTATTGACGGAATCGGTAAAAGCATTGAGGAATGTGTTCATACTGCCCTTGCAAAGTTCGTTAAATGTATCTTTGGCAGGGAAATGTTTAGAACCGTTCAGTACACTGTGCTCAAGAATATGGGGACACCCGGTATCATCATGAGGCGGGGTTTTGAAAGTGATTGAAAAAACTTTGTTGTTATCGTCATTCTTGATAAACATCAATTGTGCACCGGTTTTGAGATGTTCATACATTTGAATTTCAGAGTTGATTTCCTTTACGAAAGTCGTTTTGACAAGTTGAAAGCTGTTTGTTGTGGCCATTTTATCGTCCTTTTTTAGAATTAAAGCAAGTCTTTTTTCCGCTTGAAGCTTATTTCTTCAGATCAGTTTGTATTCCCGCAAGGTTTGTTTCAGGATTTCTCTGTTACTATCCTGCAAGGGACACATGGGAATGCGGAATTCGTTTTCAATCAGACCCATCATGTGCAAGGCTTCTTTGACTGGAATGGGGCTGGTTTCAATAAACAGGTGCTGATTGATTTTAATCAGGTATTGGTGCTGTTTCAAAGCTGTGGCGTAATCACCTTTCAGGCAGGCTTGGATATGTTCGTGCATCAGCTTGGGCAAAATATTTGCGGTCACGGAAATGGTTCCCTTAAAACCGCATGCCATCAGCGGCAAATTGATTCCGTCTTCACCGCTCAGGCAAACAAAACCTTCGGGTGCATCTCTCACAATTTCTGAAGCCTGCACAATCATATTGGAGGCTTCTTTAATACCGATAATTGAAGGATTGGCTTTGGCAATGCGAACTGTCGTGGCCGCTGTCATGTTCACACCCGTGCGGCCTAAAATATTATACATAATAATGGGAATGTCCGTTTTGGCTGCCACTTCACTAAAGAACTCAAATATGCCTTGCTGCGTAGGTTTAATGTAATAAGGAACCAGCACCAGTGCATAGTCCGCACCCAATTCCTTTGCCTGTTTAGTTTGGCTGATTGTGTGCTGCAGATTGTTTGTTCCTGTGCCGACAATGACAGGGACTTTGCGATTGATGCGTTTAATGGCAAAACGCAGCAGCGCTTCTCTTTCGTCTGAAGCTAAAGCGGCACTTTCACCTGTGGTGCCGAGCAAAACAAAGCCGTCGGTTCCTTCTTCCAAATGCCAATTAATCAGCTTCTCCAGTGCGATGTAATCTATTTCGCCATGCTTGAACGGTGTAACCAAAGCGACAAATGAACCTTGTAACATAAAGCCTCCCTTATGGTTAGATTTGAGGATTATCTTTTCCTGAAAGTAATAGTTGCAGACGGAAAAAATAAAACCGGCTTTGAGGATTGAACCTTCTTGCCGGTCATTTGCAATATAGAATAATATGTCATTTTATAAACTTTCCGCGAAAATCATTTTTGCCTTATAATCAGCCTTAGGACGATGTTTTTGCCTGTCATAATAAGGATGCCGATAACTTAAATGCGCTATATCTCCATGATTTCTTTTTCTTTGACTTTCTCTGCTTCATCCACTTTCTTAATCCAGTCGTCTGTTATTTCCTGAATCTCTTTAAGAAACTTCTTTTCGTCGTCCTCACTGATTTCGCTGTCTTTTTTATTTTTTTTCACTTCCTCGTTAATGTCTCTGCGGATGTTCCGAATCGCTACTCTGGCGTCTTCAGCCATTTTTTTCAGGTTTTTAACTATTTCTTTGCGCTTATCTTCAGTTAAAGGCGGAAAAGGTAAGCGGATGACATTACCGTCGTTTTCGGGAGTAATTCCCAAATTAGCTGCAAGGATAGCTTTTTCAATGTCTGCCAAAGTTGTCTTATCCCAAGGCTGAATGACGATAAGACGGGCTTCCGGAATGGAAATGTTGCAAAGTTGCTTAACCGGAGTGGGGGAGCCATAATAGTTGATTTTAACATCGTCCAAAATAGAGACGCTGGCTCTTCCTGTTCTGATTTTGGAAAACTGGTGCAGCAGCGAATCCAAAGCTTTTTGCATTTTTTCGCCGGCTTGCTCTTTAAAATTCTCCATATAAATCCTCTTTTTACCTTGATTTAAGGGTGAATAAAAGTGCCAAAGTCCGCACGCAGGGCAGCTTCTATGATACTGCCCCGTCGTGTGATATTAAATATCTTGAGCGGTATGGAATATTCCTGTGCCAAGGAAAAGGCTGTCATGTCCATCACTCCCAGATTGCGTTCAAGACATTCCTTAAAAGTGGCATTGCTAATGAATTCCGCTTGAGGGTTGATTTTGGGATCGTCACTGTAAAGGCCGTCCACTTTCGTGCCTTTGAAAACGATGTCCAATTCCATTTCCGCGGCACGCAATACTGCAGCTGTGTCAGTCGTGAAAAACGGATTTCCCGTTCCTCCGCACAGAAAGCAGATATTGCCTTTTTCCAAAGCTTTCTTTGCGCGCTGGGGAGTGTAATATTTGGCAATCTTGTCCATGTTGAGAGCGGAAAATACTTCCGCCGGATATTTCTTTTGATTTAATATTTCAGTTAAGTAGAGCGCATTTTGGACTGTGCCCAACATACCGATGCTGTCAAGGACGACCCGATTCAGAGATTGATTTTTCCAGTTTCCGCCTCGGAAAAAATTTCCTCCGCCTAAAACGACTGCTATACTGTATCCCATTTTTCTGAGGTCAATTATGTCATCAGTCAAACGGTCAATCACTTCATCGTCAAAACCGTGGCCAAGCTCTCCGGCTAAGATTTCACCGCTTAGTTTAAGCATAATGCGGTGGATTTTTTCGGGTTGATATACATCCATACTGCGCTCCCGTTAACTTTAATTGCCGACTGAAAAACGAGCGAAGCGATTTATCTTGATGTTTTCCCCCAATTTGGCAACGGCGTCCGTAATCAAAGATTTTACCGTAATAGAGGGATCTTTGATAAATTCCTGTTCCATTAAAGCGTGCTCTTTGGCAAATTTTGCCAGATGACCTTCCACTATTTTGGGAATGATATTTTCCGGCTTCTTATCATTGACAGCTTTATTGGCAGCAATTTCTCTTTCGCGCTCCAGAATGGCGGGATCAATTTCTTCGGGAGTGATAGCCAGGGGATTAGTTGCCGCTATCTGCATGGCAAGGTCTTTACAGAGCTGTTTAAAAGCATCGGTATTGGCTACAAAGTCGGTTTCGCAATTCACTTCTATCAAAACGCCAACCTTGCTATTGGAATGGATGTATGCGTAGACTATACCTTCACGGGTCTCGCGCTGTGCTTTTGCTTCAGCTTTGGAAATTCCTTTTTCCCTCAAATATTTGATGGCGGCATCCATGTCACCGTTTGCAGCTTCCAAAGCACGTTTGCAATCCATCATTCCGACGCCTGTGCGCTCTCGCAATTCTTTTATTTGAGCAGTGGTAATCTGAGTCATATTTTCTCCTTTTTAATTTTCAATCTTCCTGTCACAAAATGGACTTTAAGCGCCAGGAAATCAATCTTCTTCCGGTTCTTCTTTTTCGGTTATCTCTTCTTCAGAGTATTCCTTTTCTTCAATAATGGTGTCATCAACTGAAGTAGCTGCTAATACTGCAGCCAAATCAATATTTTTATCGCTTTCCTCCTCGGAAATTGCAGTGCCTGAAACGACTGCACCTTCACTGGCAGCACCTCTTCCTTCTATGACAGCATTTGCCATAATGTCCGCAATTAAAGCTACTGCGCGAGTAGCATCGTCGTTTGAAGGAATTACATAATCCACCAAATCCGGATCGCTGTTGGTATCTACCATGCCGATGATGGGGATATGCAAAAGCTTTGCTTCGTGCACTGCTATTGCTTCATGTTCCGTATCAACGATAAATACAGCACCCGGAAGAGCATCCATATCACGAATTCCGCCTAAAGCAGCTTCAATTTTGTCATGTTTATGTTTCATGCGTTGCTGCTCAAGTTTGGTATAACCGTTTATGGTGCCGTCCGCCACTATCTGTTCATAATATTTCATTTTTTCAATGCTTTGACGAATGGTCTGCATATTTGTGAGCATACCGCCGTACCATCTGTTGTTGACATAGAATACTCCCGCTTTTTCTGCAGCTTCTTTAATGGCGGCTTGAGCCTGTTTCTTTGTTCCGACAAAGAGAATGTATTCATTGCGTGAAGCCACTTCTTTCAGGAATTGGTAAGCTTCGTTGATGGCATCAACGGTTTGTTTTAGATCAATAATGTGGATCCCGTTACGTTTGATGAAGATATATTTCTTCATTTTAGGATTCCACTTATAAGTCTGATGTCCGAAATGGACACCTGCTTCTAAAAGCTGTTTCATGGAAACAACGGACATTTTTTTTCTCCTCTTAATTACGGTTTTGTCTGCTGCTGCAGGATATACGCAATCCAGTTCCAAATTTGGAACACCGCTTTGCAACTCTTGCAACAGGATGAATGGCAGCCATGTCATATTTACGGCTTTCAACTGCCGCTTCCTTAAAAAGGGGCATGGCTTGATTTATTAATTTACACGCTTTCATATAAAAACTTCTGCGTCCTTACGGCAAAAAGGAATTCTCTCCTTTTGCCGTCTTTCGTCAGGTTAACGCTTGGAGAATTGGAAGCGTTTTCTGGCTTTAGGACGACCGGATTTTTTGCGCTCCACCATACGTGAATCACGAGTTAAATATCCGTTCTTACGCATAGCTTGTCTCAAATTTTCGTCATATTCCACCAAAGCGCGAGCAATTCCTAAACGGATAGCACCCGCTTGTCCGCTTAAACCGCCTCCATAGACATTGACTTTCAAGTCAAAGCGGTCACTGAGATTGACTATCTGAAGGGGTTGTTCCACAATCATTTCCAGGACTTCCCTCTGCAGATATCTCTTCATCGGAACATTATTAATTATGCGTTTGCCGGTTCCGGGAGTTAAACGCACTCTTGCTACGGCAGTTTTTCTTCTGCCTACTGCATCAAAATTCTGCATGCCATTTCCTCCTTAGCTGTATTTCAAATTGAGCGGTTCAGGCTTTTGAGCCGTATGCGGATGTTCTGCTCCCGCATATACTTTCAGTTTTTTCAGCATCTCTTTTCCCAAAGTGTTTTTGGGAAGCATTCCGCGAACGGCATACTGAACAATCCGTTCCGGATGTTTAGCCAGAAGATCAGCGATGGGGATTTGTTTCAATCCGCCTGGGTAACCGCTATATTCCTCATAGATTTTGTTCAGCATTTTTGTGCCTGTCACTTTTACTTTGGCGGCATTGATAACGATTACATAGTCACCGGTATCAATATTCGGCACATAATACGGCTTATTTTTTCCGCGTAAAATAGCTGCAATCTGTGAGGACATTCTACCCAAAGGTTGACCTTCAGCGTCAACAATATACCAGGCTCTTTTAATCTCGCCCGGAGTGGGTGTCTTCGTCTTCATGAAGTCTCCTTTTATCCAGATTTATATAATTTTACCACGTTTTCAAACCCCGATTATATGTCAAGCGAAAGGAATTTTGTCGGTGGGTGGTAAAGGTAAAAAGTATCCCCTCGGATTTTTTTCTTCTTTTTCCTAAAGTACGTCATAATTTTTTAGTATGCTGAAGTAAAGCTTCGTTTTGCTTGACCGAATCAGAGAATTTTTTCTCACTGTCGGAGGAGTGAAATAAATGCAGGAAATTATTCTGAAGATACTGATGAGCGAAAAAGTTTTGTGCGGACAGTGTTTGGTCTTTTTGTTGTTGAATATTTTGGACGGTTACACCACTTGGTTAGTTATGAAACCTGATCATTATGAGCGGGAGCGCAATCCCATAGCTCGTTATGTCTTTAAAAAATTAAAAGCGCCTTTTTCCATAGTAATTTTCAAGGCAGTTCTGTTAAGTTTGCTCGGCATTTTTATTTACAATTGGCGAAAGGAAGCTTTTACTCTGAACATTGCTCTCGTAGTAGGCAATTTGTTATACTTTGGTGTAGTTTTGCACAATAATAAAGTGCACAAAAGGTATGCTCAACGAGAAAAGCTATTGTCGGAAATGCAAAAAATAAGGTGGATATCGGATTGAAAGTTCTACTGACAGGTGTAAACGCTTCTTGGACGCATTCTAACTTGGCATTATATTATTTACGCACTCTGATAACGGATTTGTCGCATGAAGTTCATATTTTGGAGCTGACGCTAAAACAGCCTGTTTCGGAAGCGCTGGAAATAATTTATCAAGCGAAACCGGAAGTGCTTTGTGCATCTGTCTACATTTGGAATGCGGAATATTGGAAACAATTGATTCCAGAGGTAAGAAAACTTATACCGAAAGTGGTAATTATTGCGGGCGGACCTGAAATTTCTTTCAATCAAAAATCAAGAGATGCCGTCAAACCCAATATTCTGATTGAAGGATGTGGAGAAGCGGCTTTTCGTGCATTAGCGGAACGAAATTTTGCCTGTTCGGAAAAAGTTATCACCGGTGAGCGCATGCCTTTGGAGCAAATCCCTTTTCCTTACACGGAAAGTGACAAAGCTCGTCTGCACGGCAAAATGATCTATTATGAAGCAAGCAGAGGATGCGCTTGCAGGTGCAGTTATTGTCTTTCTGCCAGAGATGAGGAATGTGAACAGTTGCCGGTGGAAAGAGTAAAAACAGACCTGCATAAATTGATTGCCTTGCAGCCGAAAGTAATTAAATTAGTAGATCGCAGTTTCAATCAAAACAGGAAATGGGCAAGAGCGATTTGGCAAGAAGTGATTAAACTTGAAACAGATATCCCTTTTCATTTTGAAGTCCATCCCGATTGGCTTGAGGAAGAAGATTTTCAGCTTTTATCGCAAGCCCCGCAAGGAAGAATTCAGTTTGAGATCGGAATTCAATCTGTTCATCCGCAAACTTTGAGGATGGCGAATAGAAAGTCTGATTGGAATAAAGTAAAAATGAATTTGGAAGCTTTGCGGATGAGGACAGCCATTCCTTTGCACACAGATTTGATTGTAGGTTTGCCAAAAGAAGGGAATGACGAAATCAGAGCTTCCGTCGATGCGGTTTTGCAGACTTATCCTCACGAATTGCAGCTTGGTTTTCTGAAAATATTAGCGGGCACGCCTTTAGCGGAAAAAGCATCCGAACTTGGTTATATATGGTCAGAAACCGCTCCTTATCAAGTTTTACAGACTTCCGAACTTGAATTTGATGAAATCAGGCTGTGGGAAAAGATAGCTCAACTTATTAATCAATATTGGAATACAGGCGATTTTAGCACGGTTTGGAGAAAAGCAATTACTTGGCGAGAACCGGTTCAATGCTTATTTGAACTCTTGGAATTGAACTTAGGCGAAGACCGGCAACTTCATCCCCTAAGCAGGATTAAGCGCTTTGAGCAAATGGCAAAATGGCTGCGTGCAAACCGGTCAGATTTTGAGCAGCAATATTTACTTGATGCCCTAAATTGGGATTGGTGCAGAAAAGCGGAAGAAGCATGGTATCCTGATTTTTTAGACGGTTCAGTTGCTCTGCAGTTCAGGAAGAGACATTACAAAGCTATAAAAGAGTGGCTGCAAAATAAATACGGGCAGCAAAGTAAATTGAATTGCAGTCGCTTTATCGTTTTTTCCGCTTCTTCAGGTGAATTTAGTCGGGATTATTTGCAGGGTTCCTCAAATGCTGTTTTTGCATCGTCTCGGAATTCTGAAAACATTCCCGTGATTTTACCCTCAATATTTTAGCGTTTTTCCGTTTCGAATAGAGGGGAAGATAACTCACAAAGAAGAGAAAAATTAAACTTTGAAGATAATTCTTACCAGCCAGGTTAAAATATAGGCAATAAGAGCACAGCCCGGGAAAGTAAGTAACCATACTACTACTATATTCCCTACAATATGCCAATTGACTTTTTTCAGACCTTGCGCACCTGCCGAACCCATAATAGCGGAATTGATTGTATGCGTTGTGGATAAAGGAATGCCGAACAGGGAAGCCAATAAAATCGTAATGGAAGCGCCTGTTTCTGAGGCAAAACCTTGCCAAGGCTTCAAATTTGCCATTTCCATACCGACTTTTTTGATTATTTTCCATCCTCCGATGGAAGTGCCGATTCCCATAATCACTGAGCACAATATTATCACCCAAACGGGAACTGCAAACTGCGGCAAAATATTGCCTACCACCAATGCCATGGCAAAGATGCCTATAAATTTTTGTCCGTCATTCAAACCGTGATTATATGCCATAAACATTGATGAAAAAATCTGCAATCGACCGTATACCACATAGGATTGTTTACCGGTGAAAAGTGGGGAGATCAAAATAATAAGTTTGGAAATTAACCAGCTGATTCCAAATCCCAAAATAACTGAAGCCATCAAGCCGTAAGCCACTTTTAACCAGCCGGAAGCTATCAGTGCATGCGGTCCCGCAGTATATAATACTGCACCGGTTAAACCGGCAACCAAAGCGTGAGATTCACTTGTCGGAATGCCAAACTTGGCTGCTACACTGCTCCATAAAATCAAACTTATCATGGCAATCAAAATTATTACAGGTGTAACAGCCGAGATATCAACAATTCCTTTTCCGATTGTATAGGCGACAGCTGTTCCGGAAAGAGTTCCCAATATATTTAAAATAACAGCCATAATGACTGCCTGCCGCGGAGTCATTACTTTGGTGGAAACGACTGTTGTTATTGCATTCGGAGCGTCAGTCCAGCCGTTAACGAATTCTGCAACTAAGACAGCAAGAAGAGTTAAGATAAGAATGATATTCATTAAAATGTCTTATTCGGTAATGCACTGATGGATGACTGTGGAGAGGTGATGCATATCGTCTGTGATGATTTCCAAAATTTCCAACATTTTTTCCGAACTTCTAAACTCTGCTAATTCGCGTTTAGTTAATGGCATTTCTTCGTCTTCAAAATGGAGTAGAGAGTGCAATCCTTGTGATTTTAAGACATCACCTCGATGTTCCAATTCGTGGATTTTTCTGATATGTAAAATAATTTGTTTATGATTTTTTTGGTAATGGGGCCGGCAAAACAGGCTCATCATAGAATATATCTCCGAGCTGCCTTCAGCTAAGACATTGCCCAAAAGGAGCATTTCATTAGATATTTTGCAAAGGTGGTAATTTTCAGTAAGACGCACCGCACTTTGGTTGTTATCCAAAAGATCGTCCAAAATGTGGATAAGGCGCAAAACCATTTCATGATTAATCCAGCTGGTAATTGAAATTTCGCTGAGTTGTTCAGCGATTTGCTTAACTAATTCATCGCCTTCGTTTTCCAATGTATGAATGTTAAAGCAGGAAGTTTTCAGCTCGTCTTCGTTACCGTAATGAATCAGTAAATTATTAAGGTTCAAAAGGGAAGCTTGAACTTTTTGGGAGAGCTGCATAATCAATTCCATCAAGCGCAAGTCTTTACTGTTACCGAATACTTTGGAAAATATGGACATACATTATCCTTTCTTAAGTATTATGAAGTTTTACGGTCTTGATGATTTTACTTTGGAATTGCGTCAATAAAAAAGAGAGTTTTTTAGGACACGGATATAAGAAAATGGGGTGGGGGGTGGGACTTGAACCCACAACACCCGGAACCACAATCCGGTGCTCTGCCAATTGAACTACACCCACCACAAAATTTTTCGATTATATTATAAAAGTAACATTCATGGCACGCCAGAAGGGATTCGAACCCCCGACCCTCAGCTTAGAAGGCTGATGCTCTATCCAACTGAGCTACTGGCGCATACAAGATTTTGGTAGCGGCGCAGGGATTTGAACCCCGGACCTGCGGATTATGATTCCGACGCTCTAACCAACTGAGCTACGCCGCCCGTATAAAAAATGGTAGCGAGGAGAGGATTCGAACCTCTGACCTTCGGGTTATGAGCCCGACGAGCTACCTGACTGCTCCACCTCGCGTCACTTTTTGCCTTAAAATTTATTCCGTTTTTCGTGTCAAGCGAAATCAATCTGACAAAGTTTATTAAATTAATTATAGACGACCGTAATTGTTTTCCCGCTCTCAATTATGATTTATTATCTCATATTGCAGATAGGAATTGATCATGGAAAGAACGCGGTCGAATTCTTTTTCGCCCGGAACAATAAAATCCGCATTCTTTTTGGTAGGCTCAATAAAGGCTTCATGTGAAGGTTTGACCTTTTCTATATACATATCCAAAACTGTATTTAAATCAAATCCTCTTTCTTGAATATCTCTGCGGATGCGTCTTGCCAAACGCAAATCGGCATCGGTATCCACAAAGATTTTAAGGTCGGCTAAGCCCAAAAGTCTTTGATAATAAAGCGCAAAAATACCTTCCAAAATAATCACGTCCCTTTGATATATATAATCAGTTCCGGCAGAACGGCGATGCGTAATGAAATCATAGTCGGGAAGCTGAACCGGTATTCCGCTGAGCATTTTGCGGACATCGGAAAGCAAATATTCGTGGTCAATGGCGTCCGGATGGTCAAAATTAACGCGTTTAATTTCTTCAGGTGACAAATGTCCCAAATCCAAATAGTAATTATCATGGGAAAGAATAATGGTTTTTCCCATTCCGATTTTGTTGCCAATCGCTCCGGCAATAGTAGTTTTTCCGGAGCAAGTTCCTCCACCGATCAGTATCAGATGCGCTTTTGTCCTTTCATTTGCCATATTTGAGCCCTTTATCCTTAAAGCTTTTATATGTTTACAATTTTCTGGTGCAATGAGATAGCAAGATGAGCACCATGGAATTACTCTGATATTAAAGTTGTTTTCCGTGTCAATTTAATCTTCTGTTTTTTAGTTGTTTAGTTAAGGAGAAAATGTCGTCGCAGAGGTCATCGAAGATAATTAAGCGGTAAAAATTTTTATCCTTTTTTCCTCCTTATAAAGTTGAATTTTTTAATTTTCTCTTTTCTTCCTCTTATGAAGCGGAGGGTTAATGGAGGGTTAACGGAGGGTAAGCCCACGTTGACCCCCCGTTGAAATTAAGCAGGTAGCAATTGACAAATTTGACCTGAGAAAAATTATTGCATCAAAAGGGATGTATCTTTATTTACAATGAAGAAGTTATGAGAAAATATATAGTCTCGATAGTGGGTCGTCCGAATGTCGGTAAATCCACCTTATTCAATCGTCTGTGTAAGAAGCGGAGTGCCATCGTTGACTTTGAACCGGGGGTTACTCGTGACCGTAAATATGAAGATGTAGATTGGAACGGGAAAATATTTAAGCTGGTGGACACGGGCGGGATTATATTCAACTCCAAAGAAAGCATAGACAAAATGGTCAAGCACCAAGCTGTATTGGCGATTGAAGAAAGCGATTTAATCCTATTTTTGGTGGATGCAAAAACCGGCACTACCGATTTGGACATGCAAATAGCCAAAATCCTTTATCCGCATAGAGATAAAGTAATGCTGGTTGCTAATAAAGTTGACAATGATAAAGATGAATTGGAGCTTTATGATTTTTTGCAGTTAGGCTTTGGAGATGCCTTTCCTGTTGCCGCTAATTCCGGACGCAATACCGGTCAATTTTTGGATGAGGTTCTGGCTTTAATTCCCGAGACTGCAGATGATTTAGAAGATGAGGAAAAAGAGGGGACCAGAATTGCAATAGTGGGTCGTCCAAACGTTGGTAAATCTTCAATAATCAATAGGTTAATAGGTAAAGATAAATTAATCGTAACCGAAATTCCCGGCACGACAAGAGATGCAATTGATACGCAATTTTTTTATCGGGGGCAGGAATATATTTTAGTTGATACTGCCGGTTTGCGTAGGAAAACACGCATCAAATACGGAGTTGAATATTTTAGTATGATGCGCACTTTGGAAGCTATTGACAGGGCAGAAGTGGCTGTTATTGTATTAGCTGCAGACGAAAAAATTACCGAACAGGATTTAAAAATAGCTGCTTATGCGAAGCGGCGTCTGAAAGAAATTATCATTGTCTACAATAAATGGGATTTGCCACATAAAGATAATTCCACCACGGGAAGATTTATAAACGAACTTCACAGAGAAATGCCTTTTCTGCAATTTGCTCCAGTTCTTTTTATTTCTGCTAAAACAGGTCAGCGTGTAGTCAAATTGATGGATGCTGTTCAATTAGTTGTGGAAGAAAGCAACAAACGCATTTCTACGGCTGAACTGAACAGATTTATGGAAACTGTCGTAGAACATCATCCCCCGACGCATCCTTCGGGACGTCATGCCCGAATTTATTACATGACGCAAGCATCGGTAAATCCGCCCACTTTTGTCTTTTTTTGCAATCAGCCTTCTCTTATAACTGAAAATTATCGCAAATATATAAATAATCAGTTAAGAGAGATGTTTTCCTTTACGGGAACAAGTTTGCGTCTGATTTTCAGAGGCAAAGATAAAAATGACGCGCGAACAAGACAAAAGATAGAAGAAGAGTAAACGGGAGAACAACGCTAAAGCGGAGACGAAATTATGTGGAATGCCTTACAAGTTATTTTTTCTCATTACCAGATTTATGCCTGTCTGATAGCGTCGTATTTATTGGGCAGTATTCCTACCGGTTACTTAATCGGGAAAATCTTTTTCCGCAGTGATGTTCGGAAAAGCGGAAGCGGAAATATAGGTGCCACAAATGCTTTAAGATCTTTTGGCATAGGTTCCGGAGCGGCAGTTTTAGCAATCGATGTGTTGAAGGGAGTGCTGGCAATTTTACTGGCAAGTCATAATTCCATGCCCGCAGGTAGTGAATTGGGACAACAAATATTTATTTGCCTGAATGGAATTGCTGTCGTCATCGGTCACGATTTTAGTATCTTTTTGAATTTTCACGGTGGGAAAGGTGTGGCAACTTCAACGGGTGTTTTGTTTATGCTGATGCCGATTCCGATGATTTTGTGCGTTTTATTCTTTATTTTTGTTGTGTTTTCCACTAATTATGTTTCTTTGGCTTCAATTTTAACTGCCTTTGCCGTAATTATTATTGAATTAGTTGCGCAAATTGTGATGCATTTCCCCGATCCGCCAAGATTGGTGATGGTGATTGTAATTGCGGGCTTACTTATTTGGCGGCATAAGGACAATCTGAAAAGATTAAGGTCAGGAACGGAGAATAAGTTCCGGTTTAATAAAGAAAAATAGGCGTTATTTATGTGTGGAATTTTGGGTTTCTACGGAAACGATAAAGCTTCCTATTTAACTGCTTTGGGAATGTTTGCCGAACAGCATAGGGGACAGGAAAGTTGCGGGATGGCAGTGTCCGACGGAAAAGTTATCAGACTAAGAAAAAATATGGGTTTGGTCAAAGCTGTATTCACTGATCAGGCGTTAAAAGAACTTCCGGGAAATATTGCTATCGGTCATGTGCGTTATCCGACCAAAGGAAGTGCCACCGAATTTAATTCTCAACCGCATTTGGTGGAAACTTTAGCAGGTCCTTGTCTGGCTTTGGCAAGTAACGGAGATATTGTCAATTATGCTGAAATCCGTTCTTGGTTAGAGCATAGAAGAGTCTATTTCAAAAGCGATAACGACGGTGAACTTTTAGTCAAATACATCGCTTACAAAGTGGAAAGGGAAAACAAGACAATTCCCGATGCCATCAAAGGTTTAATGCATGAAATTAAAGGTGCATATTCTACGGTTTTGCTCACTCGCAATGAATTGTATATGTTTCGCGATCCTTTTTCCATCAGACCGATGGTTTGGGGCAAAACATCTGACGGAACAGTTGTTGTAGCGTCGGAAAGTTGTGCTTTGGATACTTTATATGCTTCGGATAGAAAGGAAGTTCCCTCTGCCGGTATCATCAAAGTCAATGAGGAAGGCATTTCCGTGATTGAGAATGGCGTAAATCTTTATCGGCAGGAAAAACATCAGAGCCATTGCATTTTTGAGCAGATTTATTTTTCTCGTCCGGACAGTCATCATTTTAACGAAAATGTATATGAAGTGCGGGAGAAAATCGGAGCCGAGTTGGCAAAATTAGATGCTGACCTTGAAGCTGACTGCGTAATTCCGGTTCCGGATTCTTCCAATTTTATTGCTTTGGGTTATGCACAAGAAAAAAAGCTTCCGCTTTCACTTGGACTGATCAGAAATCACTATGTGGGCAGGACTTTTATTAAACCTGAACAAACGATCAGAGATGAAAGTGTGCGCCAAAAATTCAATGCTTTGCCGAATTTTTTTACCGATAAGGAAATTGTGCTGATTGACGATTCCATTGTCAGAGGAACGACTATTCGCCAGATAGTTGATTTGATTAAACAGGCGGGCGCAAAAAAAATCCATCTCAGAATCGGCTCTCCTCAAATTAAATATTCCTGTTATTACGGAATTGATACTCCCACGCGAGAAGAGCTTGTTGCCAATCAGCTTTCTTTGGAAGAAATCAGACAAAAAAGCGGTGCCGATACGCTGAAGCATTTGCCGATGGAAGCTTTGCGGAAATGCGTAACTTCATCTTCGGATTATTGCTACGCATGTTTTAACGGAGAATATCCGGTTCGGAACGGAAAAATATGAAAAACTTAGATGCAATCTTGGAAAGTTTCCCGCAGAAAAGAATATTGGTTTTGGGTGATATTATGTTGGACCACTATATTTGGGGTCAAGTGGAGCGCATTTCTCCCGAAGCTCCCGTTCCTGTTTTGGATGTGCAAAAGGAAGAATACAGGTTAGGCGGTGCCGCTAATGTCGCTTTAAATTTGCAAGCTCTGAATGCGGAAGTAATTTTATGCGGAGTTATCGGTAAAGATGAAGCAGGGAAACGTATTTTGCATCTATTAAAACAGCATCGTTTATCTGAGCAAGCCATTCTTGATATCAGTGACAGACCCACTACCCGCAAAACAAGAATCGGGGCTGAAAATCAGCAAATCGCAAGAATTGACAGAGAAAACAGGTTTGATATTTCAGCTCAAGCGCAAAAACAAATATTGAAGCTGGTAAAAGAATTCTTGCCTGCTGCGGATGCCGTTATTCTTGAAGATTACAATAAAGGTCTCTTAACCGCAAATCTGATTACCGATATCATTCAAGCGGCAAAAGAGCAGAAGAAATTGATTACCGTTGATCCCAAACAGCGTAATTTCTTTCAATATAAAGGTGTTACTGTTTTCAAGCCGAATTATAGAGAACTTCAGCAAAATTTGGGAGTTATTTTTTCCGATGAAGCCGAATTTGTCAAATATGCCAAACAGCTTAGAAAAAAGCTTGCTTGTCGTTATTTGGTCGTGACCAGAGGAGAAGACGGTCTTTATATTTTTTCCTCGCAAGATAAGATGCAAAGGATTCCTGCTTTTACAAGAGAGGTTTATGATGTTTCCGGAGCAGGTGATACAGTAATCAGTGTTTTAACTTTGGCGCTTTGTTCAGGTTGCGACATCAGTACTGCCGCTGAAATAGCTAATCATGCAGCAGGCATAGTTTGCGGCAAAAAAGGAACTGCGTCAGTTACTGCAGAAGAAATAAGGATATCGTATCGTGAGCAACGGTAAGATTATTACTCGTGAAGAATTTGCCAAGCTTGATCTTGAGGATAAGAAGATTGTGTTCACGAACGGTTGCTTTGATATCCTTCATGCGGGGCATGTGCAATATTTGGAGCAGGCAAAAAAGTTGGGCGATATTTTAGTAGTGGGTTTAAACAGTGATGCTTCCGTGCGAAGATTAAAAGGAGAAAATCGTCCGATAAATAAACAGGAAGACAGAGCTCTTGTTTTGGCAGCTTTGGAGTTTGTAGATTATATTATCATTTTTGAGGAAGACACACCTTACGAACTTATTAAAATCGTCAATCCTGATGTGTTGGTTAAAGGCGGAGACTGGAAAGAAACCGATATTATCGGTGCCGATATTGTTCAAGCTAAAGGGGGTACAGTTCTTAGTCTTCCTTTACGACCCGGGCTTTCAACTTCTAAAATCATAGAAGAGATAAAGAAAAATGGGGAAAGAAGAAATTACTGAAGATATAGGTGTTGTAACAGCTGTGCAGGATAATCGGATTACGGTTGAAATTGCGAAAGGCGGCGGTTGCAAGTCTTGCAGCATGTATAGTTTTTGCGGAGGCAATGAATCAAAGCTGACTTTGAATTTTAATACAGACGGCGGTTATCGGATTGGCGATAAAGTCAAAGTGGATATTTCCGCGGGAATCAGAGTCCTGTCTTCTTTGATTGTTTTCGGATTGCCGCTGGTGGCATTGTTTGCATTTTTCCTGATAGCAAGGCAATTTACTTCCGAACCTTATGCAATTCTAATCGGCTTTGGCGGGTTACTGCTATCTTTCCTCATTGTTAAGATATTGGACAAAAAAATGGCTAAACGTATAAACTATCGCTTGGGAGGCAAATGTGACAATTTGCCTGAATGATATGGTTTTTTACGGTTTCCACGGTGTATTTGCCGAAGAAAGAACTTTGGGTCAGCGTTTTATAGTTTCTTTGGAACTAACTACTGACGACGCTTTGGACAAAGAAATTCGTAAATTGGATGACACAGTGGATTACACAAAAGTCTATAGTCTGTTAAAAAAGATTATGGAGACTGATCAATTTTATCTTTTGGAATCGGTAGCAAATATTATATTGGATAAGGTGTTGGCGGAATTTCCTTTAGTAAAAAAAGCCAAGGTTTTTATCCAAAAGCCGTCAGTTGCCATTCAAGGTATTTTGAAATCTGTTGAATTGGTGATGGAAAGGTCGCGTTAAATGCAGGCTTGGCTGTGTCTCGGGTCCAATCTTGATGCTCCTGCTTTACAATTAAAAAGAGCGGTTGAGTATTTGCGCGGAAAATGCTTTATAAAGATATTGGGTCAAAGCGAAGTCTTATTCAGCAAGCCTTTCGGTTATACGGAGCAACCTGATTTTGCCAATCAACTTTTGGAAATAGAGACTCCGCTAGATCCGCAGGAATTGCTTTCTTTTTTAAAAAAGGCGGAATTGAATTTGGGGCGTAAACCTTCTTTCAGATGGGGTCCGCGTTTAATTGATTTGGATATAATCCTGATTGAAGATCGAGTCATAAAAACGGACAATTTAATTGTTCCGCATCCCGGAATTGCGGAAAGAGAATATCTGCTAAAGCTTTTAGCGGAAATACTTCCGGACGAAAAACATCCGGAAACGGGGCAAACATATCAAATTATGTATAAGGATTTTATTACAAAGGGGGATACAAAATGACAGCAGTTGCTGCCATAATTTTGGCTGCAGGAAAAGGCACGAGAATGAAATCAGACAGAGCAAAAGTCGTGTTTGAACTTGCCGGCAAAACATTAATTGAAAGGGTGGTAGCTACAACCAATCAACTTCCTTGCGAAAAGATTTGCGTAGTGGTCGGGCATCAGAAAGACACTGTAATCAAGGCGTTGGAAGATTTTCCCAATCTCGTTTTTGCCATGCAGGACAAACAATTGGGAACCGGTCATGCCGTTCTTATGGCAGAGCCCTACTTTAAAGATTATAAAGGCGATATTTTAGTTCTGGCCGGTGATGTTCCGCTCCTTAAATCGGAAACTCTAAAAAAATTAACGGAAAAGCATCAACAGACTAAAGCAGCCTGCACTGTTTTGACGGCGCAATTAGAGGATGCGGGTAAATACGGAAGAATTTTGCGGAATGAAGAAGGACGGGTAATTGATATTGTTGAATTTAAGGATGCCACCCCGGAACAGCTTCAAATTAAAGAATTTAATACGGGCATTTGGTGTTTTCAAGCTGAACCTTTGTTTTCCGCATTGCATCAGATTACTAATCATAATGCTCAGCAAGAGTATTACTTGACTGATGTCCTTTCCGTCTTAGTCAAGCAGGGAATGAAGGTGGAATCCGTTTTATTGGATGATTTGCAACAAGCCAGCGGTATCAATTCTCAACAGGAATTGGCGGAATTGGAAGACGCTTTCTTGACAGAGATTAAAGAGCGCTGGCTAAATAACGGTGTTACTATCCACAATCCCTCAAGTGTCTATATCGGTGAAGATGTTATCATAGAACCGGATGTCACAATTGAAGCAAACAGCATTCTAAAAGGGAAAACTTTTCTGGAAAAGGGGTGTTACATAGGTCCGAATTGCTATCTGGAAAATGCAACTATCGGCACAGAAGCTATTTTGCGCGGTTATAATGTCATTATTGAGGCTAATGTTCATGCCGGCGAAATAATTGATTGGGGGGAAAAGATTTTGGAAGATACGATGTTTCAGAAGTGAATTATGGCAGAAAAGAAATATCTGTATTCTCCTTGGCGGCTGGATTACATTCTCTCCGCCAAAAGTAATGAATGTATCTTTTGCTTCAAACCGAAAGCCGGTGATGATGCAAAGCACCTGATTGTGCATCGCAGCGGGCATTGTTATGTCATTATGAATTTGTTTCCTTACAACAACGGTCACATCATGGTAGTCCCTTATAAGCATGTTTCCTCTCTTTCAGCTATAGGTAAAGCCGCTTATAATGATCTTTTTGCCACTGTGCGTTTAGCTGAAAAAGTCTTGAATGAAGTGTATAAATGTGAGGGTATGAACATCGGTCTAAATCTTGGCAAAGCTGCAGGTGCGGGGGTGGATGAACATCTGCATGTTCACTTGGTTCCTCGTTGGACAGGTGACAGCAATTTTATGTCTGTAATCGGCGGTGAAAGAGTTATTCCTGAAGCATTTGACACTGCCTATAAAAAACTGCGCGCAGCGTTCAAAAAAATTTCCGCGGAGCAATAATCTTGGCTAGTTGCTCAGCTTTTATTTTTTTATTTTGGAAACGGATTATATTTAATCTGTAAGCTTCAGTTTGCAGGATGGGATTTGACAGAAAGGCGGATGAAAATTAAATGACGCGTTCAGTGCGCTTGGCAATCGGTATCATTATTGTGCTGCTGTTATTAAGCGCGGGCGGTATATTTTGGTATAAGTATAAAATGCAATCTGCCAAAGCCGATACTTCAACCGAAGAACAGTTGCCCGCAATCAAGATTATTCTTACGAACGGATGCGGTTTTGAAGGTGTGGCAAAGGATTTTGCCGCTTGGCTGGAAGATAAAAATGTGGATATAGTGAGCATAGGAACGGCGAGGAAGCCTATCTATGATAAGACTATCATTGTTATTCGCAAGGGTGATTTGACTGATTTGAAAAGGTTACAACGCATGACAATGATTAATCGTTATACCGAAGCAAGGGATTTTTCCGCCTTGGCGGATTTTGAAATTATTATCGGAAAAGATTATGAACAATATACAAAAAATTAAAGCAAGCGGGAGCAATATGACTGAATTGAGTGAGAAAGTAAAACTTATCCTGAGTTGGCTTGTGGAAAAAAAAGCTGAACAAATCAAGACTTATGATTTTACGGATAAGCTTTTCTTCACTGATTATGTTATTATTTGTGAAGGTCAGGCAGATTTACATGTCAGAGCAATCGGGAATTATCTTTTGGAAAAGGTCAAAGAAAATCATTATCATCTTTTGAGTAAAGAAGGTTTGGAGTATGCACATTGGGTTTTGCTCGATTTGGGCGAAGTCATCATTCACATTTTCCTGCCGGAAACCAGACAATACTATCAGCTTGATGAGTTCATCGGTAATTTTTTGCAAAAGGCGGAAAGCAGAGAGAAAGAATTATGATCAGACAGTATATTAAAGAGCAAGTTGCAGCAGCTTTGGACAAGTTAAATTTGAAGTATGAATCGGATTTTACGATAGAAATTCCAAATAATCCTGAATTCGGTGATTATTCTACCAATGCCGCCTTTATTTTGGCTAAGGAAAATAAAAAATCGCCGAAAGTTTTAGCTGAGAAACTGGCGGAAGAATTAAAGAAACTTAAGACCTTCAAGAAAGTGGAAATAGCCGGTCCGGGGTTTATCAATTTCACACTTTCTCCTGCTTTTTACCAAGACCTGCTTTGGGAAATTCATTCTCAAGGTGATAAATTTGCCGATTCTGATTTCGGAAAAGGCGAGCGGGTGCTTTTGGAATTCGTCAGTGCCAATCCTACGGGTCCGCTAAATATTGTCAGTGCCAGAGCAGCAGCTTTCGGAGACACTCTTTATCGGGTAATGAAGAAAGTCGGTTACGATCCCATGCGGGAATTTTACATCAATGATGCAGGCAATCAAGTGGATATCTTAGCAGAATCTTTGGAGCTGCGTTTGCGTGAATTGCAGGGTGAAAAGTTGGATGAATTCCCTTATGAAGCATATCATGGCGAATATGTGAAACACCTTGCACAAAAGCTTAATGCGACTGAGGGAATACGCGTCTTTATGATGCCGGAAAAAGAACGGATTGAGCATTTGAAAGATTTTGCTCTGGAAGAAATTCATAAAATGCAGCAAGCCAGTCTGGAAAAATTCGGAGTGTATTTTGACAGTTGGGTTTCGGAAAAGACTTTGCGCATGGAAGGTGTCGTAGAAGAAGTTCTCAGTTATCTTGCCGAAGCTGATTGCACCTATGAAAAAGAGGATGCAATCTGGTTTTGTTCCACCAAATTCGGTGATGATAAAGACCGTGTGTTGATGAAATCAGACGGCTCTATCACCTACTTTGTTCCCGATTTGGCTTATCATTTAACGAAAGTGCAGCGCGGCTTTACAAAGCTGATTGATGTCTTCGGACCTGACCATCACGGTTATGTTCCGCGCTTGAAAGCTGCTTTCAGAGCGTTGAAATACGATGAAAATATACTGGAAGTCATTTTCTTGCAGCAGGTGAATTTGTTTGAAAGCGGTGAACGCATTAAAATGAGTAAACGCGCAGGTAAAATTGTTACTATGGATGACCTGCTGAATGTGGTGAGCAAAGATGCGGCACGCTTTTTCTTTATAGCGCGCAAAGCGAACGCACATCTGAACTTTGATTTGGATTTAGCGCTCAAAAAAGACAGCGAAAATCCAGTCTATTATTGTCAGTATGCTCATGCAAGAATTTGCAGCATCCTGAAAAAAGCGAAGAAAGACAGAATTTTACCCCGCTCTTGGAAGAAAGAATTTGTCCAAAAATTGAATAAACCGGAAGAAATGGCTTTAATTAAAAAAATGTCTGAACTGCCTGAATTGCTTACAAGCATTGCCGCTCAGCGCGAACCTTATCGTTTAACCGTTTATGTTGTGGAATTAGCAAGTTTGTTTCATAAATATTATACAAGGTATCAGATTGTCAATGTAAAGCATAAAGAGCTTTCTCAAGCCCGCTTGTTATTGATTGACAATGTTCGTGAAATTTTGGCAATGTGTCTGGATTTAATGGGGATTAGTGCTCCGGAAAAGATGTAATGCAATTGAATTTCAGACCGATGCGGATAACTGATTTGAGTGCGGTTTATGATATAGAGGTTCATTCTTTTGCCGATCCATGGCAGAAAGAGATATTTGAAATGGAATTGGAAGAAGGTGCTTATGTAGTTGAAACTGAAGATGAAGTAGCAGGTTATATATGTTTCCGTCAAGTTTTGGATGAGTGTTCAATAATTAATATAGCAGTTAAGCCGAAATTGCATAGGCAAGGGATAGCGAGTTTTATGTTTGAAAATTTATATAAGCTGATGGATAAAGAGGGGGTCAAGTATTATTTTTTGGAAGTAAGAGCTTCCAATACGACAGCTCAATCTCTTTATCATAAATTGGGATTTGTTCCGGCAGGGCTCAGGAAGAGATATTATCATAATCCTGACGAAGATGCAATCGTTATGTTTTTGGAAAGAGGTGAGCAATAGGAATGCATCATGAAAGACTATGATTTTCTGGTTATTGGCAGCGGCATTGCAGGTTTGGTGTATGCGTTAGAAGCTTCTAAAAAAGGTTCAGTTGCCGTTATTACAAAAGAGAAAATAAACGATTGCAATACCGATTATGCGCAGGGCGGCATTGCTGCAGTGTTGGATGAACACGATTCCTTTGAAGCACATATTCAAGATACCTATATTGCCGGTGCGGAATTGGGCAAAAAAGAAGTGATTAAACAAATCATCAATGAAGCGCCCGCTCTGTTAAAATATCTTCTGGATTTGGGAACTGATTTTACTGTGAGGGATGAGAATTATGACCGCAGTCTGGAAAATCTTTCATTGACCAGAGAAGGAGGACATTCACGCAACCGAGTTGCGTATGCTGCAGATTCGACAGGACATCAAATCATGGAAGCTCTGATTAAAAATTGTCTTAGCCATCCCGGGATAACCATTTACGAGCATCACATGGCAGTTGATTTAATTACCCAACATCATATTCCTCAAAGAGAAGGTTTTATTCCGGGAATTACTTGTTGGGGAGCTTATGTTTTGGATACTAAAACCAACGAAGTGGAGATTTTCAGAGCGAAGAAAACGATGTTGGCAACAGGTGGTGCCGCCTGTATTTATTCTCATCATACTAATCCGGAAGTGGCAACTGGAGACGGAATGGCAATGGCACATTTAGCAGGCGCGCGTTTAGCCAATATGGAATTCATCCAATTTCATCCTACGGCATTTTATCATCCTGACGGCAAAACTTTCTTGATTAGTGAAGCTTTACGTGGTGAAGGTGCAGTCCTCAGATTGCAAGACGGCAGCACTTTCATGGAAAAATATCATCCTTTGGGTAATCTTGCGCCAAGAGATATTGTTTCGCAGGCAATTGATACTGAACTGAAAAGACGGGGCGAGAAGTTTTGTTACTTAGATGCCACCCAAGTGGATAAAAAAGTTTTACAAGAGCACTTCCCCTACATCAATAAAATGTGCAAACAGTATGGAATAGACATAACGAAAGATTACATTCCCGTGGCTCCTGCAGCGCATTATTTTTGCGGAGGAGTGCTTGCTACCATTGACGGAATAACTGATATCCGTAATTTATATGCTGCAGGAGAAGTTGCGTGCACAGGTTTGCACGGAGCGAATCGTCTGGCGTCCAATTCTCTTTTGGAAGCATTAGTAATTGCTTATCGCGCCGGGCATTATCATTCCAATCTGGAACCGGTTGATTTTCCCGAAATTCCCGAATGGCATCATCCGGACGAGTTTAACGAAAACGAATGGGTCGTAATTTCGCATAACAGAGAAACTATCGGCAATGTCATGCAAGGTTATGTCGGTATCAGACGTTCGCGCAGATTGCTGAAATACGCTCTTTCCACGATGGAAAACATCTTTACCGAAATAAATAATTTTTATCAGCACAACCGAGTGCGGAAAGAAGTGATAGAAACAAGAAATATGGCTGTCATTGCCGATATGGTAATCAGGAGTGCCCTCTCCAGAAAAGAAAGTAGAGGTGCACATTTTGTTATTGATTATCCGGAGCGTGACGACACCAATTTCAAAATAGATACGATAATATGAGAAAATACAAAGGCTGGTTCATTACTTTTGAGGGCATTGAAGGATGCGGCAAAACTACTCAAGCTGCAATGTTGGCAGATGCACTCAAGGGCAAAGGTTTTGATGTCATTCTTACGCGTGAACCGGGAGGACCACCGGTTTCAGAAGCTATTCGCAAAATTTTGCTTGATCCTGTTTACTCGGAAATGTTGCCGGAAACAGAAATGCTTCTTTACATGGCAAGTCGCAGTCAACACACTGGTCAGATAATTATTCCCGCGTTAAAAGAAGGGAAAATTGTTATCAGTGATCGCTATTACGATTCGACCATCGCTTATCAGGGAGCGGCACGCAATCTTGATTTGTCTATAATCGAAACGATTACTGCTTTTGCCACTTTTAATACCGATCCGGATTTGACAATTTTACTCGATTTACCTGTTGAGGCAGGTAGAGCCAGAATTCAAGAGCGCATGCTTGACAGATTGGAACAAGAGACTATCGGTTTTCATCAAAAAGTTCGGGCAGAATATTTGAATTTGGCAGAAAAATATGCTTCGCGCTACAGAGTTATTAAGGCAGAGCGACCCATGGAAGACGTCAGAGCGGATATTTTGACTTGCGTCTTAAAACTAATGGAAAGCGATAAAGCTTGATTTTATTAAGGATTTACCGGAGAAGAAATGAATAATACAAATTACCGTCCTTATATCTTAGCGTTAATAATCATTATTTGGCTGGTGGGGGGAGTATTCTTCTTTCAAGTTGCCAAAGTATACGCAGCAGAAGATAAAAAGCAATCTGATCTTTACCAAAACTTGCAACTGTTCAATGAAGTTTTAATCAAGTTGAAGCAAAACTATGTTACCGACTTGGACAACGAGGAAATAATCAAAGCTGCCATCAACGGAATGCTGAGTTCCACGGATCCGCACACTACTTTTTTTGATGCAGATGAATTTTCCGAATTTACCACTCAGACTGAAGGCGAATTTGGCGGCTTGGGCATTCAGATTGATAAAAAAGGTGATTATATAACGGTAGTGTCTCCTATGGAAGGGACGCCTGCATATAAAATGGGTTTGGCGGCAGGTGACAGAATTGTTAAAGTGGACGGTATCAGCATTGTTTCCGCCACAACTGACGAAGCAATAAAAAAAATGCGCGGACCGGTCGGAACCAAAGTTACGCTTACAATTTCCCGTCCGGGAGTACCAGAACCCATGGATTTTGAAATCGTTCGAGACATCATTAAAATCAAGAGTGTTCCTTACGCTTTCAAATTGGATAACGGGGTTGGTTACATCCGCCTCAGTCAATTCAGCAAAAACAGCGATAATGAACTGAAAGCGGCTTTGGATACTTTAGAAGCGCAGGGTATAAAAGGTTTGATCATAGATTTGAGGTATAATCCCGGAGGCTTATTAGATCAGGCAATAGATACGGTAAATGAATTTATAGGTCCTAATAAATTGGTCGTGGAAACCAAAGGCAAGACTCCAAATTCCAATCATCAATATTTTACTCGCTATCCGCGAAAGCCGAAAGATTACCCGATAGTAGTTTTAGTCAATGAAGCTTCCGCCAGTGCAGCCGAAATTTTTGCCGGTTCTTTACAGGATTGGGATAAAGGTTTAATTGCAGGAAAACCCACTTTTGGCAAGGGGTCGGTCCAGCAGTTGTTCCCGCTTTCCAATGGTGGCGGTGTTAAAATTACGACAGCTTATTATTATATTAAGTCCGGCCGCTGTATTCATAAGGTTTTGAATGACAAGCTGCTGACGGGAAAGGAAGTAACTGAAGCGGAAAAGCAGGAATTGGACAAAAAAGCTCATGATACAATTTATTATACAGTGAAGGGAAGAGAGGTCTACGGAGGAGGAGGTATCACGCCTGACCTTCAGTTCGAACCTGATTTATTGACAAATTTTGGAGTGGAACTGAGAAGGAAAAATACTTTCTTCAATTTTGCCGTTGATTATATGGTTAAGCACAATCATTCAGTGCCGGAAAATTATAGAGTTGATGATGCCACTTTTAATCAATTCTTGGATTATGCCAGACAGCAAGACATAAAATTTACTCAAGCGGATGTTGACAGCATAGCTACTTTTATTCGTACTTCTTTAGCCGGTGAAATAATAGGCAAAAAATACGGTGATCAAGCCGCTTATAAAGTCACTTTACAATTGGATACTCAATTGCAGAAAGCGGCTGAATTATTTGACAATTATAAAACTCTTGATCAGATGTTTGCTTATGCTGCTCAGCAGAATAAGAAAATCAAAAAATAGTGAAATAGAAGATAGCGGATTTACCGGTAAAATTTATCGAATCGGAATCTATAGCAAAACGGTGGAAAGACTGCTGTGCTTACCTTCTTAAAATAGGAAGAAAAGCCAATTTATATGCCGGTTTAAGATTGTTTCCGCTCAAATCCTCAGTAGTTTCTTCAATGGTCAAGAGGCAAGATTTGTAGTTGGCAAGCGGCTTTTCCGGCTGAAGAATATATTTTCTGCTGTCGGATTGAATTATCCGGAAGGGTATTTCCTTTTTGGATTCCGCTTCTACAAGAGTTGCCTTAAAATTATCGGCAGTGATAATTTCCGAAAAAGTGATTTCAATTTGCGGCTGTAAACTGTTTACGGAACCACCGTTACGCGGATTAGTGGCAACAACCAGCGGCGCAATCAAGTCCGACTTCGGACAGCCGGAAATGGTAAATGAGCAGGCTTTATTGTGATTGCCTTTGCTGTCTCTCAAATCTGTAATTTGGAAACGGAGTTTGGTCGTATCGGTAACTTCCGTGAGCAAATCAATCTTGTCGTATTCATGATTGACGGCAAAAAGACGAACTCCTGTCCGAGTTTTCAGATTTTCCACTTTAATATTCTGAAATGAAACAATTGGTTTATTGAGCAGGATTTCGTATTCGCGATTGGAAATTCCTCTGACAGTTTTAATTACCGGCAAAACGGAATCGGCATACGCCATATTTAAATCAAAATTACTGACCGGTTGTTGAGGAATTAAACCTTCGCAAAAAGGCTCGTTGCCGAAATCATAGCGTCCGTTTAAATTTTTGTCTATATATGCGCGCAGAGTGTAAGTAAGCGGATTTAGCCCTTCCAGAGAATAGCTCCTGCCGGTAACCTGTCGGGTCAGCACCCATAAAGAATCAAGAGTTACCAGATTGATCTGAACGGGTAAGCCTTCATCGCTTGATTTTTCATAAATAACGGTACCGGCAATTTTATTATTTTGCAAGACACCGTGTCGGAAAATCAAAGTTTGACTTTTGTCTAAAGAATTCCCGCGCGTGTCTTTAATGCGGGTCGTTAAAATCAGGTAATAATTCGTATCCGGCAGCAGAGCTTCCAAAATGCGGATGCCGATTACATTTGCTTCGTAGTTGATTTTTTTGTTTTGGATGGGCGGATAGAAATACATTCCCGTTAAAAAAGAAGTTTTGTCCACCGCTTTGTCAAAAGTGAGCTCAATCTGCTGCTGGTCTATCGAGGCAAATTCTTCGGGAATGACGGCAAGCAATTTAAGTTTATTGGTGTCCGCTTTTCCGCCTGTAGGACTTTGTTTACTGCCGCATCCGCTGAAAAGCAATATAAAGAGAAAAATCAAGCTAAAGTTAAATCTGAGTAATTTGTTAAAAGCCTTGTTCACGCAAAAACTCCTGACTTAATTCCGTTACTTGTTTTCCGCGTAGGATATATTTGCCCAAAATATCGTATTCCAAATTTACCCTTTCGCCAATTTTCAGGTCAGCCAAATTTGTATTTTCCAAAGTGTGTCCGATTAAAGCGACGGTAAATCGTTCGGAATGCAGTTCCGCAACGGTCAAACTTACACCGTTAATTGCAATTGAACCTTGGGGAACAAGCAGGGCTTTATCTTCTGAAGGAAGGGCAAAAGTCAGATACAGAGTGGAATTGGTTGTTTTTGTTGCCAAAAGCGGAGCGGTTTTATCCACATGACCCTGCACCCAATGTCCGTCCAAACGGCTGCCAATCTGTAAAGCGCGCTCCAAATTAATTTTGCTGCCGGTCTGCCATTTGCCGGCAGTGGTCTTGATTTGAGTTTCCCGCATACATTCTACCGTGAAGACATCGGGCTTTATATCAATAACAGTCAGGCAAATTCCGTTGCAGGCGACACTGCATCCGATTTTCAGATCGGTGAAAAAATCCGGTTTCGCAATCGTGATACGAGTATTGCCGGAATGAGGAAAGACCGCATGAACGGGCTTGACTGCTTCTATAATGCCGGTGAACATCTCAGACTTTATACCTTCGCTTCCATGCGTTTGTCAAAGTTAAAGTGCTGGTGTATTCCAAATCTCCACCGAAAGGAATGCCGGTTGAAAGTCTGGTGAGAGTAATATCCTTATCTTTCAGCAATTCATAAATGTAATGAATTGTGGCTTCACCTTCCGCGGAAGGTTTTAACGCTAAAATTATTTCCGAAGGCTTGCGATTTTCAATTAATTTTAGTAATTCCGCAGTATGCAAATCTTCCGTACCATAACCTTCCAGAGGTGAAAGTAAATGCCCCAGCACAAAATACTTGCCGTGATATTCCTGCATATTTTCTATTAAAAATATTTCCGGTGTAGTTTCCACAATGCAAAGCTGGCCGTCATCCCTATCGGAATCGAGACAAATGTGGCAGGGATCGCTTTCCGCCAGCATCAAGCACTGTGAACAAACAGTAAAACTGTCTGCAGCTTCCTTAATTACATCGGCAAATTCATAAGCGGAAGCTTTGTCTTCACTGAGCAAAAACCATGCTAAACGCTGGGCAGTTTTGCGTCCAATGCCGGGAAAGCGGCTGAACTGCATAACCAGTTTTTCCAATAAAGGCGAATTGGTCATTTTATCAATCCTGATATGAATTTACGGTAAAAAAGCACTTCACAATGCCTTGCGCTGCGGATATTTCTTTTTCCGTAAATTACAAACACCTGGCCAAATTTAATTAAAACCGGGAATATTGAGTCCGCCGGTAAATTTGCCCATAACATTATTTACAGCTTCACTGGCTTTTTTATGCGCTTCCTGCAAAGCTGCGACAATCAAATCTTCCAACATTTCCACATCATCCGGATCAATTGCCTGAGGATCAATTTTTACGCTTTGCACTTCAAATTTGCCGTTAATTTGAACTGTAACCATACCGCCGCCGGAACTGGCTTCAAATATTTGATTTTCCAGCTCTTCCTGCTGTTTTAACATCTCTTGCTGCATTTTTTGAGCTTGCTTCATCAGCTCTTTCATGTTTTTTCCGCCGGGGAACATAAGCTCTCCTTTATTTTTTTAACATAATGAATTCGGATATGATATCCGTCAAGAATTATCCCGTTTTGTGGCTTTGGAAGCCTAAACTTCAACTTCTTTCTTTAGAATTTTCTGCTTTGCATTTTCCCTAATAACCACGCCGTATCCACCCCGAGTCCACGCCGACTTCACCGGCGTGGACTCGGGGTGGATACGGCGTGGACTCGGCGTGGTTATTAAGAAGTGAGTAAAAAATAAGGAAATACAAAAAAATTTGACAGTAACCTCGGTCGGACAAATTTGACTTTCAGAACAGCTTTTTTAAGGAAATAAAAAGTGCCAAATTTAAGGGAGGCAAGATGCTTAGGTCTATGTTATTATCTAAGTTGCATCGGGCTACTGTTACTGCCTGCGATCCTAATTACAACGGCAGTATCAGTATAGATAAAGACTTATTGGAACAAAGCGGAATGCGCGAATTTGAAAGAGTGGAAATTTTTAATCTGAACAATGGTGAGCGCTTCTCCACTTATATCATAGAGGGCAAAGCCGGTAGCGGTGAAATTGGAATTAACGGTGCCGCCGCTCGCATTAATCAACCCGGCGATAAAATCATTATTGTCAATTACGGTTTGATGACGGAAGAGGAAATGCAAAATCACAAACCGATCATCGTTTGTCTGGATGAACATAATCGCCCCTGCAAGAAACAAAATTCCTGACTCCGCAAATAATATGCAAATTATTAATGATTTACGCGATATGCAGAACCTGAGTCTGAATTGGGAACGGGATAAAAGTGTTGGTTTCGTGCCCACGATGGGTTATTTGCATGCGGGGCACCTGAGTTTGGTAGCAAAATCCAATCTGCAATGCGACCTTACAGTCGTTTCCATTTTTGTTAATCCCGCTCAATTTGGTCCTCAGGAAGACCTGAATACTTATCCCCGCGATTTTGAGCATGACCTTAATTTATTGCAGCAGTATAAAGTTGACTATGTTTTCTTTCCCTCTGCGGAAATGATGTATCCGGCAGGTTATTTGACATGGGTGGAAGTGGATAAGCTTTCTTCAGTTCTTTGCGGTGCCAGTCGTCCCGGGCATTTTAGAGGTGTGGCAACCGTCATTGCCAAACTGGTTAATCTGGTGAAGCCGAATTATATGTTTATGGGTGAAAAAGATTATCAGCAGTGCATTGTGTTGGAGACGATGCTGCGGGATTTGAATTTTCCGACGGAAATTGTCCGCTGTCCTATTATTCGCGAACCTGACGGGCTGGCTATGAGCTCGCGCAATAAATATCTAAATTCTGATGAGCGTCAAAAAGCGCTTTGTTTGTCCCAAGCTCTGAAACTGGCTCAAACTTTGATTAAAGAAGGAGAAAAGGAAACTTCCGTTCTGCAAAAAAAAATGTCCGCCTTAATTACGCAAGCGGAAGGGAGAATTGACTACATTGCTTTCGTTGATAGGGATACTTTGCAGCCGGTTAATGCGGTAACGGATAAGACGCGTATCCTGCTTGCTGTCTACATCGGTAAAACCAGATTAATTGATAACTGCGCAGCCGTATAAATTTTTCTTGCCTTTCATATTTCCAATTTAGGGATAATAAAAATTTCGGAGATAACTTATTAAGTTTGCGATAAAGAATCCGAAATAAGGTATTACAATTAATATAGCCTGACTGTAATTTCATTCTCTCTTTTTCAATCTGTCAAAAAAATGTGAAGCAGTTATCGCATAAAATTCGAGCTGATTTTTTCTTGACTAAAACAAAGAATTTAAGTGTAAGGAAAAAAAAGGGGGGAAAGATGTCCGATAATGCAAAAGAGCCGGTTACTTCTTATGCTGAAGCAGTGGACAATGCCGTTCGTTTTCAGATATATCTTCGGGAAAATGAAATTTTGCAGTCCAAACTAAGTCAATACAGGCAGTGGTATTATATTCCGGAAAAAGATATTTTTGCCCCCAGTAAATTTATAGGCTACAAGAATAATACTTATCATTCCGAATCCGCGCATCCGGGAGACGGCCTCATTACGGAAGCGGCATTATCCCATTTTTTCCGTAAAATTAATTCCTCACAACAGCAAACCGATATTTATATCAGCGACCTTTATAATAGACTAGCGAGTATACTGCAGCAATACGGCAAGAAGTTAAATAAGAAAGCCGTAATTCATATTCCCAAAGAAAAAATCAGCAAATAAAGGACTGAAGATTACTGATAATATTCCTTCCGAGCGTTTCTTACATAGTGTAGAAAAGCCTTCGCGCTATCTAAATCATGAATTGAATGCCTGCCATAAAGATTTTGCAAGCGCGGAAGCACGATTTTGTCTGGCTTTTCCCGATGTCTACGAAGTCGGAATTTCGCATCTTGGTTTAAAAATTTTATATACCATTCTCAATTCTCTCTCTTTTGCCATGGCTGACAGATGCTATTTACCTTGGCTGGATGCGCTTCAGTTGTGCAGTGAAGAAAATTTGCCTTTGTGGGGTTTGGAGAGCAAAAAGCCTTTGCGCGAATTTGATGTTTTAGGCATAACGCTTCAGACTGAATTGACTTATACTAATGTGTTGGAACTTCTTTCCGCGGCGGAAATTTCTTTACACGCTTCAGATCGTTCGGACAGTGAACCTGTTGTTTTGGCGGGAGGACCTTGTGCCGCAAATCCTTTACCTTTGGTGCCTTTTTTTGATGCTTTTTTAATCGGAGAAGGTGAAGAAGCCATAGCCGAAATTGCCGAAGTAATCAGGCTTTATTCTCCCCGCAACAGTTCGGGTTTCAAACGCATGGACCTGCTTAAAAAGCTCTCTGAAATAAAAGGAGTTTATGTTCCGGCAGTCCATGCTGAATTGATGAAAACTGATCCGAATTTGAAAATAGAAATCCGAAAATATGACGATTTCACCCTTAATCAAAGGACACATAAGCCGCAGCTGCTTCCATGGCAGCTGGCAACTCACAATCGTTATGTGGCAGAAATTATGCGCGGATGCACAAGAGGCTGCCGTTTTTGCCATGCGGGTTATTTTTATCGTCCTGTGCGTGAACGCAATCCTGAAGACATTTTAGAAGATTTATTGGCAGAAACGCAAAAATGCGGTTGGGAAGAAGCGGGTTTGATTTCGCTTTCCAGCAGTGATTACACTTGCATTAAACCGTTACTGGAAGCTCTCGTGCTCAGGCTTGATCAAAATAAAACGCATATTTCGCTTCCTTCTTTACGAGCGGATACTTTGGATGAGCAATTGATTTCTCTGCTGAAAGAAGCGGGAAGAGAAGGTCTGACAATAGCTCCTGAAGCCGGAACTCAGCGTTTGCGCAATGTAATAAATAAAAATATCACTGAAGCGGAAATTCTGCAAGGGGTTGAAATTGCCAGAAAGTTAGGCTGGCAGCGCATTAAATTGTATTTTATGTTAGGTTTGCCTACGGAAACTGAAGCAGATGTGCAAGGCATAATAACTTTGGTAAAAAGGCTTTCGGAAGAAGCAGGGAAAAATTTTCAAATATCGGTTACCCTTTCTCCTTTTGTTCCGAAAGCGCATACTCCTTTTCAGTGGTGTGCAATGTTGCCGGCGGATGAACTTTTAAGACGCGTTTTGGAAATCAAACATGCTCTGCAGCGTGACAAACACATCCGCGTTCATTATCACACGATTGAAAGTTCAGTTTTGGAAGCGGTTTTATCAAGAGGCGACATTCACACTGCAGATTGGCTTGAAAATGCTTGGCTTTTGGGAGCGCATTTTGATGGTTGGAAGGAAGGTTTTGATTGGCAAATTTGGGAAGAAGCTGCTAAAAAAACAGGTTATGATTTTCGGGAAGTTTTGGCGGAAAGAAGATTAGATCAAGCTTTGCCGTGGGATTTTATTGATTGCGGAATAAGTGAAGATTGGCTTAAACAGGAATGGGAGCTGGCAAAACATGAAATTGTCTCTCCCGATTGCCGCTCAGGCTGCACTGGATGCGGAATTTGTCATGACCAAACAATTATGCGAAACGCAAAAACAAAATTAACTGCAGACCTTGAAAATGAAAAGATAAAATCTTTGTCAACGCTGGAATGTTCTTCTAAAAAAGACTCCCAAACGAAAATTCAAACTTATAGGCTCACTTATGAAAAAGGCGGAGATTTTCGTTTTATCGGACATCTGGATTGGATGAGAATGATCTTCAGACAGGTAGGTTGCACTAATTTGCCCATTGTCTATACTCAAGGTTTCAATCCTCATCCGAAGATGAGTTTTTGTCCTGCTTTGGCTGTGGGGGTAACGGGTTTGGCTGAATACTTTGATTTTCAGCTGAATAAAGAGTTAAATATTAATGAAGTGGAAGAAGCTTTTCGCAAGGCATTTCAGGACATTTTACCCTTCACGCAAGTAAAGATATTAACCGCGAAAGAAAAAAATGCTCTTCCTTTGGCGGATAAATGGTCTGTCCGCTTACCCGACTCAGAAATATATATTTTATCAAATACGATTTCTTCCTTTCAAGCAAGAGAGGAATTTCCTTTAATAATAGAGAAAAAGGGTATAACAAAAGAATATGACCTCAAGCGGATTGTGCACTCAATCTTGCTCTCAGATAATAGGATAGAACTGGTAAAAGCAATCCAAAGTCCGAATATTTACGCTTTGCTTGCCGCTTTATCGGGAAAGAGTAAAGAAGACTTGTTTGCTTGGGATATAAGGCGCAGCGGTTTTCTTTTCAGTCAATAAATCATTCTATCTGCTGCTGACGCAGCGCTTCATACAAAATAATCGCTACCGAATTGGATAAATTAAGCGACCGTATCCGCTCCGTCATGGGAATAGTGATGCAGCGGTCTGAATACTTTTGCAGTAAAGCTTCAGGCAAGCCTCTGGATTCCGGACCGAAAATTAAATAATCTCCGGGTTGATAACTTCGTAGAAGATAGGAATTTGTCGATTTAGTGGTGCAAAAATACAACTTTTCGCGCGGCACTGATTGCAGAATTTCTTCCAAATCATCGTGCACAACTAAAGAGAGATATTGCCAATAGTCCAAACCTGCTCTTTTAAGAGATTTATCGGTTAAGAAAAAGCGGAAAGGTTTAATCAAATGTAAAGTTGAACCGCTGCCTACGCATAAGCGTCCTATGTTTCCCGTATTGGTGGGAATTTCAGGTTGGTAAAGCACAATATTGAAACCGGGAACCGTTAACTTCAGCATAATAAAAACTTTAATAAAGAGTGTGCGAAAATAGCCTGTCCCAAAAGGCAAGCCAGTTGTTAAGATTGTGTTCTATCGTTGTCTGTGATAATTGATTATTAACAGAAACTGCATAATACGGAGTTCCTGCAAATAAAGTGGGAAGCGGTGCCGAATCATTAACCGGTAAAAGTCCCAAGCAGCTTGTCATTTGGGTTTGGTGTTCCGGGGTGAGCAGACTTGAAAGAAAAGCTTCAGCCAGTGCTTTCTGTTTAGCTTTTTTGGGAATTGCCGCAGCTTCCACATATAGAAAACTGCCTTCCTGCAGCATAGATAAAGCTACGGGAGCGGGATTTGTTTGCGTTTGCGTAATCCAAGCAGGAGTTCCGCTTAAACCAAAAGTCATACTGCAAGTCTGATTTTGCAGTAAATTCAGTGCGTCTTGCGAAGTTTCGCTCACGGTAAAAATATTCTTTTTAATGCTTTTCCAAAATTGTTGATAGCCTGTTTCTCCGAAGAGTGCTACAGTCCATAATAAAGTGGCACGCCCCACAGCAGAAGTATGAGGATTGCAAACTACCATTTGATTTTGGAATGCCGCATCCTGAAGTTCGCCGAAAGTTTCGGGAGGGGGATTGATTTTCGCTTGATTGTAAAGAAGTGCAAGATATCCGTATCCGTAAGGAATTATGCGACCTGACTTCTCTATTTGACATTCACTTCTGATTTTTATCTTTTTTGGCAGCTCGGTAGAAGCGAATAAAGAATAATCTTCGGCTCCGTTCAAAAAGCAATTATCCAATCCGATGACTAAATCAAACCGGCGAATTTCTTTGTCGTTGCGGACTAATTCCATCAATTCGGCACTGTTGGCACAGCCGGTAATTGATACTTTGCAATGATTTGCCTGTTCAAAAGCAGGTGTAAGTTGTCTGAGCAGACCTGAATTATTTATTGAGGTTAAAGTAAGAATATTAAAAGGGATCGCCGCTTTATTTTGAGTGACGGCTTTGGGGGACGCTGCTTTACATCCGCTCAGAAGAGAAAAGACAATGACCAATAAAACCAAAATGCGGACGGGAATTTGTTTACTCATAAGACAGTTAAGATATTAGGCTAAACTGCCGAACAGGAACCATGCCACGAAAAAGTCCATTATCAGAATTAAAATAGCGGAATAAACAACGGTTTGAGTGGTAACTTTACCCACGCCTTCCGCACCGCCGGAGGCTCGAGAACCGGTATAACAACCGATAGATGTAATAATTAAACCGAAAAATATGGATTTGACTAAACCGCCCCAAAGGTCGGAAGGCAAAAAATAATTTCGCATTCCGTTAAAAAAAGTATAAAAACTAATGCCGTGTTTAAAGAAAGCAAATACCCACGAGGTAAGTATTCCCACGAAATCGGCATAAATTGTTAAAAGCGGAAAAACTATAATACCTGCTAAAATACGCGGTAAATATAGAAAATCAGCTGGCTCGATGGCAAGCGTTCTTAGAGCGTCAATTTGTTCGCTTACATTCATTGTCCCTATTTCTGCAGCCATGCTGGCACCGACTTTTCCCGTCATTACCAAAGCTGTTAGAACTGGCGCCAGTTCCGTCATAGTTGATTTTCCGACCATTACCCCGATAAATTGAATGGGGATGTATCCTTTTGTTTGATAAACTGCTTGAACCGCTGTTACCAAACCGGTAAAAGCTGCAGTGATAGTGATCAGACCTACGGATTCATTGCCTATACGAAAAATCTGGCGCACTACTTCATTTTTTCTGAAATGCAGACGCGGTAAAAAACGAAAACAACCGTAAAGAAAAAGAAAGTAGCTGCCTATCTCAGCCAGCCAATCAGTAATCATCTACGATATCAAGATTTTGGAATTTGGTGATTTCCGCGTTAAAACGGAGGTTTGCCACTCCGGTAGCTCCGTGCCGATTTTTTCCGATAATTATTTCCGCCTTCCCTTTTACCTTTTCCAACTCATCTTCAAAGTCTGTTTCATTATATTTTGTGCTGTGCGATTTCTTGAGCTTTTCCTGCTGGAGTCTGACATAATATTCGTCTCTGTAAATAAACATAACTAAATCCGCATCTTGTTCTATTGCACCGGATTCACGCAAATCTGAAAGAACGGGGCGTTTATCATCCCTGGCTTCCAGCATACGATTCAGTTGAGCAAGAGCAATAACGGGAATTTTCATATCTTTCGCCAGAACCTTCAGTGCACGAGAGATATCGGAAATTTCCTGCTGACGGTTGTCTTTGCTTTTGGGAGAAGTCATCAACTGCAGATAATCAATAATGATAAGATCCAAACCGCCTATTGCGGAAGCCAGACGACGAGCTTTGGCTCTTAGTTCCAAAGGTGTATTTGTTCCTTGGTCATCAATGTAAATTTGTGATTTGGAAAAGGCTTCTGCCGCCTGAAAAATCAAACGCATTTTTTGATCGTTTAAACCGAAGCCTCTCAACATTGTGGTCATCGGGACTTGGGAAGCGCTGCTGAATAAACGCATAAGGATTTCTTCACGGGACATTTCCATGGTAAAGATAGCGATTTTTTTGCCCAAATCCACTCCCGCATGAGCAGCTATATTAAGTCCGAAAGCAGATTTTCCCATTGCCGGACGCGAAGCAATCACAATAAACTGACCGGGTCTGAATCCGCCCGTAAGTTTATCCACATCGGCAAATCCGCTTGGAACACCCAATACGGGAACATGCGTTGATGCTACTTTTTCTACTGCATCCAAAACTTCAGGTGAAATATCGCTAATCCTGACAAATCCTTGGTCCTTCGGCATTTCGGCAATGGCGAAAATGGCTTGTTCGGCATCATCTATAATGGATTTTACTGGTTTATCCGCTCGATAACATGATTCTATAATTCCGTTGCAAGCAATAATTAATTGACGCAAGTATGCTTGATCCAGCATAATGTTGAGGTGATAATCAAAATTGGCACTGGAAACAACTACATTAGAGAGTTCATTAATATAAGGAATACCGCCAACTTTCTCCAAAAGATTCGCTCTTTCCAAATGATTTATCACCGTTATAGCGTCTATTTCATAATTCTCATTGAATAATTCCTGCATTATGCGGAAAATAAGTCTGTGCGCGGTGCGATAGAAATATTCCTCTTTGAGCTTTTCTATACCTTTATCAGCTGCGTCTTTGTCAATCAGCATAGCCGATAAAACCGCCGCTTCGGCATTTATATTGGAAGGCAAAACGCGTTCGGAAATCTTAGTTTCCTCAGGAGGTGAAACTGTTCTTTTGGGCATATCAGACCTGCTTATTCAAAATGTTGGTTTAAAGCTTGAGCGACTTCGGGAGTGACAAAATCACTTAAATCGCTGTGCAGTTCAGCCAATTGTTTAATCATTGAAGAAGAAAGATACATAAAAGGAAGATTGGGAACTAAGAATATGGTTTCAATTTCAGGAGCGATTTTTTTATTGGTTAAAGCCAAGGACAACTCATATTCAAAATCTGACACTGCACGCATTCCTCTGATGAGAAATAAACAGCCTTCGGATTTGGCAAATTCTACAACCAACCCCTTAAAAGGCTTCACCGTCACATTCCGCAAATGCTCTACCGATGAACGGCATAATCTGACTCTTTCTTCAAGGTTAAACATTGTTTCTTTTCCCGTGTAATCGGCTATTCCGATTATTACCTCCTCAAAAAGAGAGGCAGCTTTTTCGGCGATATTGACATGACCGAGAGTAATGGGATCAAAAGTGCCGGGATAAATTGCTTTGCGTGTCATTTTATTGCCGCCATTCTGATTTTTTCCAGTTCATCTGCTTCTTTGGGGATATCTTTACATAAATTAATATTACCTGTTTCCGTAACTAAGATATCGTCTTCAATGCGAATGCCTAAGCTTTCTTCCGGAATATAAATACCGGGTTCCACGGTTATGACATTTCCGGGGGTCAAAATTGAATCCCGAGCACCTAAATCATGAGTATCCATTCCCAAATGATGGCTGATACTGTGCATGTAGTAACGCCTGAATTGTTCTCTTTCCGTAATTAAGTTTAGCCTTAATAGTGCTTCCTGAATTAATTCATTCGTCTTTTCGTTCAATTGCATCATTCCAACACCCGGTTTTATCATAGCAATGATTTCCTTTTGAACATTCAGCACTTCTTCATAGACTTGGCGTTGACGGAGTGAAAATTTACCGGCAACGGGAAAGCATCTGGTTACATCAGCACTGTAATTTTGATAGGAAGCACCGATATCAAGCAGGACAATATCGTTTTCTGCAATTTGGCAGTTATTTTGTTTATAGTGCAAAGTGGTGGCGTTTATTCCGGTTGCGATAATGGGTGCAAAACCCCATTGCTGAACGCCGTTTCTCTGCATTCTATAATAAAGAATTGCTTCCAATTCATATTCCATCATTCCCGCTTTCGCTTGTTGCAAAACATCAATAAAACCTTGTCCGGTAAGGTCAATGGCTGTTTGTAATTGCTTAAGCTCCCATTCCGATTTGACTGAACGCATAGGAGCAATCAAGATGTTAAAATTTTTGATTGTAAGTTCAGGAAAAGTACGGCGGACGGGTTGAAGCATGAAAGTAGCGTAAGAAGGAGGTCTGTTGATAATCAGGTTGCCCACATTTGACCAAATCAAGTCTAACTGCGGACATAAATATGAAATTCGGTCGTAAAATTCGTCCCAATAACCGACATCTTGAATACCGGCAATTTTTTGTGCTTCTTCACGAGTCATCTTTTTGCCGTTCCAAACTTCCTGTTCCGGAATGCCTCTTTGAATAAAAAGCATCTCTTGAATCCGGTCTTTAATTTTAAACAGGCAAAAAACCGCATCGGGAATTGATAATCCTGTCAAATAAAGAAAATTGTTATCCTGAACGAATTTCTCAATTCCTTCCTGTTCCATTTGAGCGAAGACGATTACACCTTGACCGTTTTCTAAAAGTCCGGCCAGAGCTGTTCGTCTGGGTTTAGTCACTTCAGAGTTCATCTATATCTCCTCTAATCTTTAATTTTCCATACAAACCATCGTAACCCGGAGGAACATAACAAAATTTTCCGTCTTTTACGGCAATTATTAGTTTTACGATTTCCTGCGGCAGTTTGCTGTCAAGCAGTTCATGGATAATTTTTTTTGGACTCTGCCAGATTGCTATTTCGGAAGGGAAGGCTGTCAAACAGATGTTATATAGAGCTTGGACTTTCTTATTTGCGACGGATTGAACGCTCAAAGCGGAAGCTAAAACTTCAATCAAAGGGATTAAATGCATAAAGTGCTGCTCATTGATTTCCGATACATTAGTTGAAAGTCGTTTTGCTCTGTCTCTGACACCTGTCAGCATCTTTTTATGGCAAATCGGGCAAATTGGATTTTCAGGAGTTTCTTGCTCATAGTAAAATGCTTTCCCGGATTTATGTCTGTCAGCTCTGTGACCCGTTAGATAATAGCGACCTTCGGCAGGAGGAAACTCAGCGGTGAACTTGATCTTTCGCTCTCGGATAGCTTTTATGATATCGAAATAAGACAGCTCATTCGTCATAAGTATTGTAAATTCTCTTCCCACTTTGTTCAAAGCAGTGCTGTGACAATCACTGCTGGAAATAAATGCTTTATCCTGCAAATCAGGAATGTGAGAAAGCATTTGCGGGTCGGCACTCAGTCCTGTTTCCACCGCATGAATATTTGAAGTAAATTTGCCGTAAAATTCATCCCAATGCCGCAGATTATTTCTGCTCCCCAAAATCCCGTCGGGAGTTAAAATATGTGCCGGAATGATTTCTATATTGGCATCAATATCTTGCAATTCGGATAAACTTGTTTCCAATTCGACTTGGTTGCCGTAAACGAGATAGGGTCTGGCAATCGTGTTTTTGGCTTTATACTTTTGCATCCATTGCAGGAATTTTGTGACAGCTGCATCATCAGGGAATAAAATTACGTGATGAGCGACAATTCTTTGTTTGTAATCTTTTATGGCTACAGTAATAATTATTTCTGTTTGACGGATAAAGTATGCTTTGGTGTTGGGATAGCGATAAAGGCCATTATCTTCTTCAATTAATTGATCTGTGTAGGTTTTACGCCAAGCGGGAAATTGGCAATCGCCAACGCCGAAGACATTGATGCCTTTGTAACGCATGGCGGAAGCCAAAGTATTTAAATTGATGAGACCGGAACCGCCTGCATAACTGGAATGGGAATGCAGGTCAACAGCCAGTTCCATATTTCCCCTTTTCCTGCCGTGCAGGCGGATTAAAAAAAATCAGTTATAATACGGATGCAATCTTAATTTGCCGCTTTCTTTTTCTCGCTGTCCTTCATGGTCAGAAAAGGCTCTTTTATCTTTTTAACCACATCGGAAGAAATGGTGCAAGTGGCAATTTCCGGTCTGTCCGGCAATTCATACATGATATTCAGCATAATTTTTTCCATAATTGCCCTCAATCCTCTGGCACCGGTTTTTTGCTTGATGGCTATGCGGGCAATTTCTCTGAGTGCATCTTCCTTGAAAATCAATTTCACTCCGTCCATAGCAAAAAATTTCTCGTATTGCTTGCAAATTGCATTTTTGGGTTTAGTCAGAATTTCCACCAAAGCTTCTTCACTTAATTCATGTAAGGTGCAAATAATGGGCATGCGACCAATCAATTCGGGAATCAGACCATATTTCAAAAGGTCTACGGATTCGGCATTATCAAAAATGCTGTCGTCATCCAATTTGGTGCTCAATTTGACATCAAAGCCCAAGCTTTTCTTTGCCATTCTTTCCTTGATAATGTTTTCCAATCCGAAGAAAGCTCCGCCCGCAATAAACAGGATATTGGTTGTATCCATTTCAATAAAATCCTGCTGAGGATGTTTGCGTCCGCCTTTCGGAGGAACATTAACTTTGGTGCCCTCCAATATTTTAAGCAAAGCTTGCTGAACTCCTTCGCCGGAAACATCTCTGGTAATGGAAGGAGCTTCGGATTTACGAGAAATCTTATCCAATTCGTCAATATAAACAATTCCCCGTTCTGCTTTAGCAACATCGTAATCGGCATTCTGCAGGAGACGCACCAAAATGTTTTCTACATCTTCACCCACATAACCGGCTTCAGTAAGAGTAGTTGCGTCGGAAATGGCGAACGGGACTTTCAAAAACCGAGCTAATGTTTGAGCAATCAATGTTTTACCCGAACCAGTGGGACCTATCATCAATATATTGCTCTTTTCCAATTCCACATCATCGTCTTTTTTCTGTTTGAAGATGCGCTTGTAGTGATTGTAGACAGCAACGGAAATTACTTGCTTGGCGTTTTCCTGACCAATTACATATTGATCCAGATAATTCTTTATTTGGCTGGGTGTTGCAAGTTCAAAATCTTCCGGTTCTTCTTCCGGAGGATTTTGATTTAAGATTGAATAACACATTTCTATGCATTCATTGCAGATATTGGCGGAAGAGCCTCTGATGAGCAATTTAACTTCCGATTCCAATTTATTGCAGAATGAGCAGCTTAAGACTTTGTATTTATCCATTTGGGACCTCTTGTTTTTTTATCTCCTGTGAACCAGAACCTCATCAATGATGCCGTATTCCTGAGCTTCAGTGGCACTCATAAAGTAATTGCGGTCACTGTCTTCGCGCAATTTTTCCAAACTTTGACCGGTATGAATATGCAGGATGTCATTCAGCTTATCTCTTAAATATAGAATTTCTTTAGCTTGGATTTCTATATCGGCAGCTTGACCTTGAGCACCGCCCATAGGTTGATGAATCATTATACGACTGTATGGAAGGGCAATTCTCTTACCTTTGGTTCCGGCTGCCAGTAAAACTGCAGCCATGCTTGCGGCTTGGCCGATACAGATAGTGCTGATATCGGGTTTGATATATTGCATAGTATCATAAATTGCCAATCCGGAAGATATAATTCCGCCCGGACTGTTTATATACATATAAATATCCTTTTCCTGGTCTTCGCCTTCCAAATGTATCAATTGAGCAACGACCGTATTGGCTAAATAATCATCAATCGGTCCGCCCAAAAAAACAATCCTGTCTTTCAAAAGACGGGAATAGATGTCATAGGCGCGTTCCGTATGCCCTATTTGTTCAATTACGATCGGGACATAATTCATGCTTCCTCCGTTTTATTCTTCTGTCGATTCTTCCGTTTGAATAGCCTCTTCTTCTGGTTCAGGCTGTTCTTCCTCTTCATAAAATTCACTGGTTTCGGCAATCCTGTTTAAGATAACATAATTGCTTATCGTTTCCTTGAAATTCTCACTGTCAAGGATTTCTTTATTTTTTTCTTTCCATTCTTCTATACTCATATCTCTTAATTTTGCTTCATGTTCAATATATCTGTTGATGTCATCTTCCGTCGGTTCCACATGATATAGCTTCTGTAATGCATTCATAATATACATAGTTATAAGCTCACTTCTGATCTGATCGCCAATCTGTTGTTCATAATACTTACGCCACTGTGGATCTTTGATCTTATTTTGGTCAAGTTCTTTTTGAGTAAGATATTGAATTGTCTGTTCCGGCAAGTCAAACCTGTTATCTACATAGAGTTTGGTGAGCAAAGCATTAATTTTGATGTTTTGATTTTTCTCCTTATTTTTCTCTCTCATTTCTTCAGTAATTTTTGCATACATATCTTCCGCATTATCAAAATCCAAATCTTTGGCAAATTCGTCATCAATGACGGGAAGCTGCATACGGCGAACGGAATTCACCATAAAAGTAGCTTCCACATTGCCTTCGTGTTTGTTGTATTCGGGATTGCGGAAAATTCGCACCAGATATTTGGGAGTTAAACTAAAGGTAAAGCTTTCTCCGATCCTTTTTCCGTAGGAAGCATCAGCCAATGGTTTATCCACATACTGAATAATCTGAGTCTTGAAATTATCAACCAATTCTTCACCGTCGATAATGCATCTTACTTCAAATTCCACTTCGTCATTTTCTTGAATGGCATCATCCACTTCACTCGTAACAGCATTTTCGTAGCGTAAGTCTTCCAGATAATTTTGAACTTCGTCTTCCAATTTCAGCTGTCTGTAAGGAACTCGTAACCCTTCTATCTGTTTGAAATTAACCTCAGGTTCAACTTCTATTTCTATCTTGATGTTCATATCCTGCCCTTTTTCCCAATTGATTTCTTTCACTTCCGGGAACATCAGATAATTTATATCATATTCTTTTGCCGCTTCGGAAAAAACTTCCTCCACAAAATCATCTTCAAATGAACTCTTTATTTTGGGACCGTAAAGTTTTTCCACATAGGAAAGAGGAGCTTTTCCTTTGCGGAAGCCCTGAATTTCTGCATTTTGAGCTGATTTAGCCAAGAATTTTTCATAAGCTGCTTGTGCTCTTTCTTTTTCTACCGTTAACGAAATCTGTTTTCGCGCTCCGTTGATTTGATTAAATTCTACTTGCACTTTTTATCTCCTTTTCTGTGATTTCATAATTTTTTGCTGGTGCGAAAGAGGGGACTTGAACCCCTACAGTTTTGTAAACTACTGGATCCTAAGTCCAGCGCGTCTGCCAATTCCGCCACTTTCGCACAAAAATCCACGATTTTCACATCGCTTGCCTTGTCAAGAAGCGAGAAAATTTGCTCACTAATTTAAGTTCTCATGCGATTGGCAAGAAGTTGCATCTCAATGCCTCTTTCTTCTCATTATCTTCTCTAATTTACAAATTATAACCGGAAATATGTATTTTTGCAAATAATATAAACCATTCCCGCATAAAAAACAATAAGTAAGGACAGACACAGGTATGCCTTTACGGAGTCAAAATCATTTCATTTTCTTTAATGGGCTAAATTAAACATAACATTAAGCCATAAGTCTCTTTTTTGTATCTGACAAACAGAAAGTTGCACAAACTTTTAAGATATTAACCTCTTTCTATTTTGTCTGACTAAAAACAAGGTTACGGCTTGACATAAAAAAACCTCTGAAAATTATGGCAATAAAATGGCAAAATATTTGATAATAATAGTATTTTTAAGGAGAATAGAATGAAACGGACTTTCCAACCTCACAACCGCAGAAGAAAAAATGTTCACGGTTTCCGTTCTCGGATGAGCACAGCCAACGGACGCAAAGTTCTTGCCCGTCGGAGAGCAAAAGGCAGATTTCGCCTTTGCGTCTGATACAATATGTTGCGCAGGATTGTGCGCCATGCGGAATTCAAAAGTTTTGTCAATGCTAAAGCATCTTGCAGACTTCCTCATTTCTTTGTTCCCGTCCTACCTGAAGCAGGTGATGATTTTGCTTACGGCATCACTGTTTCAGCTAAAACCGGTAACGCTGTTAAGCGCAATTTGCTCAAACGCAGAATTAAAGCTTGGTTTTGGAACCGAAGAGCCAATCTTCCGCAAGGTGTTAAGATCAATTTGATTGCCAGAGCAGGAGCCTGCGAACTGACTTGGAACAAGCTGTGTGAAGAATTGGAACAGCTAATCACTCAACTTCAAGAGAAAGAATAACAATGAAACTTAATCGCATTCCCAACAAAATAATAATTATGCTGATAGCTACTTACCAAAAAGTGCTTTCACCCGTGCTACCGAAAGTTTGTCGTTTTACTCCGTCCTGTAGTCAATACGGATACCAAGCCTTCCAAACATACCCGTTTTTCAAAGCTTTAGGATTAACAGTGCTTCGCATTTTGCGTTGCAACCCTTTCCACAAAGGCGGATACGATCCTTTGCCTGCGGAGAAAGCAAGTGAATAAAGATACTTTAATCGGCATTTTGCTCATTTTCCTCATTTTCATTCTGAGCGAGCAATTTATTTGGAAAAAATCCAAACCGACTCAAGCTCCTCCCAAAGCCCAAACTGTAACTCAACCGGCTGATACCGTCAAAGCTCAAACTGAGCCTCAAACTCAGGTTTCGACAATTCCCAGTTTAGTAGAACCTGATATGAAAACTGCCGCCATCAACGACAACATTATTTTGGAAAATGATTCATTGAAAGTTGTATTCAGTAATCGGGGCGGAGTAATTAAGGCGGTTTATCTTAAAAAATTCTTCCAATCTGATCGTTCCTTCACTCAATTAATTCCGCCGGGACACTATTTAGCCAATACTGTTTTATTGAGTGAAAATACAACTACCGACCTTAAAAACCTGCCCTTTGACTATGAATTAACTCAAGTCAACGGAATGCCTGCAGTCCATTTTTATTTTACTCCCGAACCGGACAGAATGATTGAGAAGACCTATGTGCTTGATCATAATTACGGGGTTAGATTAAATCTGAAAATTCACAGTGTCTACAGTTTGGTCGGTTACAGTTTAGAATACGGGAGCGGCATCAATGATACGGAAATATACAGCAAGACAAGGGGTCAGGATTACCGCTTTTATGCACAAGTGGATAATGCTTTAATCAAGCGTAACTTACAGAAGTTGTTAAAAGGCTCGGAAACTCTTCCGGGGAAAACGGATTGGGCAGCTATCCGCTCCAAATATTTTGTTTTGGCTTGCAAAAATCAGGAACCGATTTTGATCAATTCCGTCAAAGCAGATACAGCAAATGGAAGTCCCTCTTTTGTTCTCACGGCAAAGCGTGACAACCCTTCAGTGGATTGGGATGAGCATTTTATCCTGTATCTGGGTCCCGCTGATTACCGAATACTAAAGATTTGGAATGGCGGTTTGGAAAATGTGGCGGAACGCGGTGCCGCATGGTTGCGTTGGTTAGTGGATATATTTGCCTGGTTTTTGAAATTCCTCTATAAATTGATTCCCAATTACGGGGTTGTGATTATTATCTTCTCCTTAGTGATAAAGGTTTTGCTGCATCCGCTCACGCACAAGAGCATGGATGCCAGCCTGAAAATGCAAAAAATCCAACCCCAAGTTCAAGCTTTGCAGCAGAAATACAAAAATGACCCCAAACGCATGCAGGAAGAAATGGCAAAACTTTACAAAGAAGCGGGAGCCAGTCCGTTAGGCGGGTGCTTACCATTATTGCTTCAGATGCCTGTATTCTTTGCGCTCTATACAGTTTTGCGTTATTCGCTGGATATGCGGCAAGCTCATTTCTTTGGTTGGCTCAAAGATTTGTCGGAACCCGATCCTTATTACATTCTACCCATTTTGATGGGCGTCTTTATGATAGTCCAATCGCTCATGCTGAATCCTAAAAAGCAGGAAGTGGAAAAAATGGACGAAAAACAACAGGCAATGCAGCAAAGTCAACGCTTAATGGCTTGGATTATGCCTGTGATTATGTTCTTTATCTTCAAATCCATGCCTGCAGGACTTGTCCTTTACTGGACAGTCTTTAACATTCTTTCCATCATTCAACAGTATTACCTGCAAAGACATTTCGCTGAAAAGGAAAAATAATGCAACAAATTGAAATAAAAGGTAATGACCTCAATTCCATTATCCAATCCTTCCGGAAGGAACATAATCTTAAAGATTGGGAACTTGAATATGAAGTCGTAAGCGAAGGCTCAAAAGGTTTATTTGGTCTCTTTGGTAAAAAACCTGCCACAGTTAAATTCAAGCTCTTAGACACGGAAGAACGAGTGAAACTCTTTTTGGAACAATTGCTCAAACGGATGCAGATAAGTTTTGAAAAGATAGATATTCAAACCGAGCAAAAAACGCTTTATGTAACGATCAAGAACTCTTCCGATGCCGGTTTTCTTATTGGCAAAAACGGCAATATGCTTGAACATTTGCAATATTTGGTCAACCGGGTTTTTGAAAATGTAAAGGGTCTTGACCGCATCTATCTTGATACGGAAGATTATCGCCTGCGGCAGGAACAAACCTTGCTCCGCAATTATATTGATCTAATAAATAGTGTAAAAACTACCGGAAAATCAATGACTTTGGATCCTATGCCGGCTAACGAACGCCGCATCATTCATAAATTTGTGGAAGGCGAAAAGGATTTGAAAACCACAACCATCGGCGAAGGCGACAACAAATGCGTCGTAATCATGCCGGCCTCACATAAAGAACCGGAAACAAAAGCTAAAAAGGTAGAACTTACTCCCCAGCAAAAAGCGCAGCAATCATATCAACGCCATAATAATAAGTATCCCAATTCTCATCCTTCCAAACAAACTCGGAAAAGCGATAAAGCAAAACGGCAATCCTGATGAATTTAGACCTTGTTTCCGCAGGATATTATTGGACGGATGCAGGTGCCTTTTTTGGCGTTTTACCTTGGTATATTTGGCACGATAAAGTGGAAACTGATGAACGCCAACGCCTGAAAATGGCTCTGAACTTACTTTTAATCAGAACCGGTGCGCGTAATATTTTAGTGGATACGGGCGTCGGCAACCGTCTAAATAAACGCAGAAAAGAGATCTACAATCCTTCGGAATTTGTTTTACCGCAAAATCTTAAAAAGCTTGGTTTGCAGCCTCAAGATATTACAGATGTAATAATGACGCATCTGCATTTTGATCATGCCGGAGGGGTTGTATCATTCGTATATGATAAAGATGTCCTGACTTTTCCCAATGCCGTGTATCATATCCAAAAAGAGGAATGGGAAATAGCCAAAAATCCGGATAAATTGAATAAAGCGGCTTACCAATTTGAACATCAATTAACTCTTTTAGAAAAAGAAGGCAATTTGCATTTAACAGAAGGCGACATTGAAATCGCACCCGATGTTTCGGCTATTAAAACAGGCGGACATAGTTGCGGAATGCAAATTGCGGAAGTCCTTATTGAGGGTAAACCTTATATCTATGCCGGAGACATTATTCCCACGCGCTTTCATTTGCCGATAGCCATCACCAGCAGCTATGATGTTTGCAGAGAAGATACCGTTAAGGCAAAGCAAATGATTTATCAAAAGATTCTGGAGCAAGATGGTTATCTTTTTTTGGACCACGATCCTTCAGCTTGGCAATTATCTGCTGCAGAAGTGGCGGCACACCTCACTTAAAGATTTGAATCCTGACATATTTTAAATCACGATATGAAAATGAATATGAATTAAGAGTTTGATATTATAAATTAAATTGTCGCCGAATAAGCGGAAGCAAAAAGGCAGGAAATTACAGAGTATTCCGGGATGGCTGCAATGATAAAGGTAAAGTTGCTCCTTCGGGAATCTATCTTGTGCGGATGAAAGCGGGTAAAAATAAGTCTTCGTTGATGTTGACCCTGATAAAATAAAAATAACATTATAGATTTATTCAAGATATTGATAATAGTTATATATTTTCTAATTTCCTATCCGATAATTCTTTGATTTTTGCATCTTCCTCTTGTGAAGCGGAGGGTTAACGGGGGGTTAACGGGGGGAAAGCCTTCGCTAACCCCACGCTAAATACAGGGAAGAAGATTAAAAATTCAAGATATCGGGTTTGTTTGAAATCATATTATCAGAAAGAAAATGAAATATTCATAGCAAATAAATAAGATACAGAAATAGAAAATAAATTGGGTTCAGATATCATTTGCTTGTCGACAATTATAGAGGCACTTCCAAGAGAAAACAAAAATCAATTGACATTCTCCAAAAATTTGCATGATTTGAATTATGACTAAAGAGGAGAAAAATCAAGATGAAAATGAGATTTAATTGGAAAAACATAGGACAGAATTTAATCTGGGCAATAATTTTAGCTGCCGGCGTATTGATTCTTTGGGATAGTTTAGGTAAAATGCCTACAATTGGGATTTTGCTGATTGCTTTAGCTCTTCAGTTAGCAAGACGAATGGAACGACCGGGAATTTTACTTAATGAAAAAAAGGATAAGGAAGATCAATAGCGCACTTTGGCAGTATCTGCACCTTTTGCTTTTTCTATCGTGCCGATGAGTATCCCTTTTGTTTTAGATAGGATTAAGTTTGCATCTTCGGGCGCAACGATTAAAATCATGCCTATGCCAAGGTTAAAAACTTGGCGCATTTCGGGCTGAGAGATTTTGCCGAGCGCTTTCAGCCACTTAAAAATGGGGGGAATTTCCCAAGCTGATTCGTCAATATGCGCGCACAAACCAGCAGGAATTACGCGACTTAAGTTGCCCGGAATACCTCCACCCGTTATGTGTGCCATCCCGTGAATGAAATTTAATTCCAAAAGCGGTTTTATCAGTTTAAGATAGGATTTATGCACTTGCAGAAAGGCATCAGCCACCGTGCTTTCCAATTCGGCGATATATGAGTCAACTTTTAATCCGTTTTGATTTAATATTGTGCGTGCCAGAGCGTAACCGTTCGTGTGTAATCCGTTGGAGGATAAGCCGATTAATTGGTCACTTGCCTTCACTTTTTTACCCGTAATCAGATTCCGCTTTTCCGCCAAACCGACAATCGTGCCCGCTAAATCAAAATCATCTTTAGAATAAAAACCCGGCATTTCTGCCATCTCCCCGCCGATTAGAACACAATTATTTTCTCTGCACGCTTTAACGAACCCTGAAATAATTTGCTTAATCTTTTCAGGCTTCAGCTTGCCGACACCGATGTAATCAAGAAAAAATTGCGGCAGAGCACCCTGAACCAAAATGTCGTTCACGCAATGATTGACCAAATCTTGCCCCACCGTGTCCAATCTTTCTGCTTCAATCGCTAAGCGGAGTTTCGTGCCTACGCCGTCTGTGCTGGCGACCATAACGGGTTGTTTCCATTTTTTAAGGTCAAGTTTATAGAGACCGCCAAAGCTTCCCAAATCGCTCAAAACGTTTTTGTTGTAAGTAGTTCGAACCAGTTGTTTGATTGCTTGGACTGCTTCTTCACCTGCGTCTATGTTAACTCCCGCTTTTTTGTAATCAAGAGACATCAGACTTGCATCCAACTTTTGAGTTCGGTTTGCATTTTTTGGATGTGCTCAAGAGAGTGATCAGTAAGCTTTTCCACACTGAATTCACTCACATTCAAAGCCGCCATCACAGTTCCGTAAAGGACAGCTTCTTTAAGATTTTTGGGCGTAAATTCACCGGCTTGATCCATATAGCCCATAAAACCGCCGGCAAAGGAATCTCCTGCACCGGTAGGATCTTTCACTTCCCGCACTGGATATGCAGGTGCAAAAAACAAAAATTCTTTCCCAATCAAGACGCTACCATACTCGCCACGCTTCAGCACCAAAAGTTTAGGTCCTTGAGCAAGCACTAAATCTGCAGCTTGAAAAACATTCTGCTCATTGGTGTAAAGTTTCAGCTCTTCTTCATTGATGAAGACGATGTCCACTCTTTTGATCACTTCTTGCAGGCGTTCACGTGTGCCGTTAATCCAATAATTCATCGTATCGCAGGCAACGATGCGGTAATTCTTAATCTGCTTCAGCACCTGCAATTGCAAGTCAGGATGAATATTTCCCAATAGAATGGTTTGGCAGTGAAGACAGTCCTGCGGTAAAATCGGATTAAAATTGCCGAAAACATTGAGTTGCGTGTCCAGTGTTTGAGCTTGATTCCAGTCTTCATACTTGCCGGACCAACGGAAAGTATTTCCTTCTCTGATTTCCAAACCGTCTACTTCAATGCCGTGCCGCTTCAGCAATTCAATATGTTCATTTGGAAAATCGCTGCCGACAACACCGACTGTGTGCACTCGGGTAAAATAGGAAGCTGCTAAAGAACCGTAGACTGCGGACCCGCCTAAAGCGTCTGTTACTTTTCCTTTGGGGGTTTCAATTGTGTCCAGTCCTATGGAACCGACTATTACTAAACTCATTTATAATATCCTGTTACGGTTTATGTTGGAGAAAGGAAACCGTGAATTTTATTTTTGCAAAACAAATTTCGGCGGAAAAACATGCGGTTTCAACGAACAGAATCAGTGCGGACACTGTCAGCTTGAGGACTAAATTTTGACCAATCCAAGCTGCTGCCCGTGCCGATTTTGGCAATAGCATACAAAATCAACAGCAAAACTACAACTTTTATGATGAGACTTGTCCAATTGGAGCTTTTTTTGCGTTTCTGCTGCCATCGCTCGCGCAGTTTGTCATTCCAATCATTCATAATTTATGCTGATTCCCGTAATTCGTTCAAAAAAGCCGCAAAGCGTTGAGCACCTTTGGTCAAGTTTTCCATGCTGTTTGCATAAGAAAAACGGACGAAACCTTCAATTCCGAAACTGCTTCCGGAAACAAGAGCAACTTGATATTGCTCTAACAGCTTTTCGCAGAATTGATCAGTGTTTTTTATTCCCAAAGCGTTATTCTTAATATACCAGCTGATATTGGGGAAGATGTAGAAAGCGCCTTCGGGTTTGAAGCAGCTCAAATGCGGATTTTTGACCAATTCTGTGTAAAGAAAATTGCGCCGTTTGTCAAATTCCAGCCGCATTTCTTCTATGGAATTGTCCTCTTCAGTCAGAGCTGTAACGCAAGCTTTTTGCGTAATGGAATTTACGCAAGAAGTTGCATGCTCCTGAACTCGTCCCGCATACGAAATAATATTAGCAGGACCTGCGGCATATCCAAGCCTCCAACCGGTCATGGCATAAGCTTTGGAAACGCCGTTCACGACAACAGTCTGTTCCTGCATATCACGACTTACGGAAGCAATGGAGTAATGTTTCGAATCTTCATAGACCAGTCTTTCGTAAATTTCGTCGGAAATAACAAGTAGATTATGTTTGAGGCAAACTTCCGCAATTTCTTCCAATTCCTTTTTCGTATAAACAGTTCCCGTGGGATTGCTGGGCGAATTTAAAATCAGCACTTTAGCGGTAGGATTTTCTTTAATAACTTTCTCCAGCGCATCAGCCTTTATTCTAAACCCGTCTTCCTGAAAAGTTGTCAGATAAACGGGATCAGCTTCCGCCAGCATCACTTGATAAGGATAACTCACCCAATAGGGAACAGGGATAATAACCTGATCATGCGTATCGCAAACTGCCATTAAAACATCAAGAATGGAAGCTTTGGCACCCGGAGAAACTAAAATCTGCTTGGGGTCATACTTCAGACCTTGGTCGCGTTCCAACTTTTGACAAATGGCTTGGCGCAATTCCAAAATACCCGCATTGGCGGTATATTTGGTAAAATTATCATCAATAGCCTTGTGCGCCGCACGTTTAATGTATTCGGGAGTATTGAAATCAGGTTCGCCTACTCCGAAATTTACCACATCCAATCCCGCCGCCTGCATTTCAGAAGCTTTGTTGGAAATAGTCAGCGTCGGAGAAGGTTTAATCAGCTGAATCCGATTAGATAATTTGATAGCCATGTTTTCCTCTATATTCAGTTTATTTTAGATCAAAATCAAAAGCGTCATTTGCCTTCCACCACTAACAGGGAAAGATCCGCCACTTTGAGAAATGCTTTGCGGATTTTCTGCAGCAGTGCATAGCGGTTTTGCCTGAGATTAAGGTCGTCCGTATTAACCAAAACATCGTCAAAAAAGCGATCTATGTCTGCCCGAATTTCCACCAGCTCACGTAAAACACCGGTGTAATCCAATTGTTCCAATTTCCGTTCCACTTTCTTTTCCAATTCTTGCAATGCCCGATAGAGAGCCCGTTCTGCCTCTTCTTGAAATAAAGAAGCATCAATCGTCAAGTTACGCTCTTCTGCTTTAATAATATTGGAAACGCGTTTAAATCCGATTACCAATTTAACGAAATCGGCATCGGATTTGAAAGCTTGCACTGCTTTGGCGCGTTCTATCAAATGTAAAAGATTACCAAAATCAATATGCATGACGCTGTCAATGACATCATAATCAATTTGAAGCTGCTGCAAATACCAATTTATGCGTTGATGAAAATAGTTCAAAATGATTTCCAGATTGGAAGAAGTATTAATTTCCTGTTGTGAAAAAAGGCTTAGTGCAAACTTAACCGCTTCTTTCAAATCCAAATCCCAAGCTCTGTCAGCAATGATCTGAACGATACCGTTGGCTGCACGACGCAAAGCAAAAGGATCTGCCGAACCCGTAGGTATCATTCCTATACCGATAATCCCGCAAACCGTATCCAATTTATCTGCCACTGCTACAATTGCTCCGTTCAAAGTAGAAGGCAAAGCATCATTTTGTCCGCGCGGCAAATAATGCTCATAAATGCCTTTTGCCACTTCTTCTTTTTCTCCAGATGCCAGGGCATAATGCATACCGATGTAACCTTGCAACTTGGTAAATTCTTTTTCACCCAGCATTTTCGTTACTAAATCAGCTTTACATAGCAAAGCTGTTCGCGAAACGGAAGCAATTTCATTTTCTGAAAAGTGAAGTAAGGAACTAAGGTGACGGGCAATTTCCATTATCCTGTTCGTTTTCGCTTTCATTGTTCCTAATTTTGTTTGAAAAACCACTTCCTCCAGCAAAGGAACATATTGCTCAAGCGACTTTTTCGTGTCTTCCTGATAATACCACATTGCATCTTCCAATCGTGGTTTTATCACTTTTTCGTTGCCTTTGCGAATCAGATCATTGAAAGCCGGATTACCGTTGGATATAAAGATGAATTTATTGGTTAGTTTGCCGTTTTTATCTTTGACTGCAAAATACTTTTGATTAGTGCTGATGGTAGAAGTGATAATCAGTTCCGGCAAAGCTAAAAACTTCTCTTCAAATTCAGCTGTTTCGGCAGTGGGATATTCCACTAAATCAGTGACAGTCTGCAAAAGTTCTTCCTCCAAATCAACTCGATAAGCAGAGGTCGGGAAAATAAATTGCAATTGAGTTTTAATGGAATTTAGGCGCTCTTGTCTGTCGGCTATGACAAAGACTTTCCGCAAGGAGGAAAAATATTCCGACGGCGCAGGAATTTCTATCTTTGCATCCAACCCGGCAAATCTGTTGCCGTAACTTATCCGACCTGATTTTATGCCGTTTATTTCTACGGGTAAAACTTCCTCACCCCATAAACAGACTAACCAGCGTATAGGTCTGGCAAATTCCAAGCCTCCTTCTCCCCATTTCATTTTTTTGGGAAAAGGAACAGCATTGATCAGAGCCGTAATCCAATCAGGTAAAAGCTGCTCAGCGGGCAAACCTATTGAGTGCAGACGTAAACATGCCGCTTCACCTTTGCCGTTATCCTGCCAAAAAACATCTTCAGGCTTGGCATTATTGCTGCGTAAAAAGCCTTCTAACGCGGGAGCAATACTGCCGTCCGGATTATAAGCAATCCTTTTTGCGGGACCTGTTTTTATCGTATCCAAGTCTTCTTGCCGAACTTCCATGCCCTTTACCGATAAGGCTAAACGGCGAGGAGTGGAAGTAGTTTTGATTTCTTCGGCTTTCAGTCTTTCAGCTTTAAGAAAAGCGTTAAAATTCGAAAGAATGAATTCTTCCGCATCATGTAAATAACCAGCGGGAATTTCTTCAGTGCCAATCTCCAGTAAAAAGTCTTTCCTCAGCAGTTGTTACCTCACTTTCATCAAAAGCAAAAAGCGGGTTGATACCCTATCAAGAAAATTTAAAAATTGTAAGCCAGAGTGACTTGATTGACGAAGCCCAGATTTCCGTATGATGACAAACCGTAATCAAGCTGAATATTTTTCCAATTAAACCCTGCACCACAAGTCAAACCGGAACTCCATTCCCAATCTCCTCCGGTTTTCCAATCAGGTGCATAGCTGTTGTATCCTGCACGCAAAGTAAACATCGGATGGACTTTTGCTTCCATGCCCACTTTAATGCCGACATTAGCACCCGTCGGTTTAGACAAATCAAAGGCGGCAAGAAGATTGGGAGTTAGCTTGTAACTTAATCCCGCGGCAAAAGTAAAAGGCAATTTCTCGTTGTAATTTTCACTTGTGTAATAGGTAATTTGCTTTCCTAAATTGCGCAGACTGACACCGACTTTAATTTTTTCATTCGCGGGATGATGAATCAGACCGGCATCCAAAACGAGAGCGGAAGCGGAATAGCTGTCAATATTGTCGGTAATATATTTTAAAGTTACGCCCAAATCAATCATGGGATTTATATTTTTGGCAGCGGACGCACCGATGATAAGATCGCTTGCTCCAAAGGTTTCGCCAGTTTCCAGATATTCATTGTGCGTAGTGACTTCCGTTTTATCCATTTCTCCCAAATCCAAATAATGCAGCAGAATTCCGAAAGCAGTCTTTTCATCATATTGATAAATAGCGTGCAGAGCTCCGGCATTGGAATCCACCACATAATTGCAATAAGTGCTGGTAATTGTTTTATCTGAGGCATTAAGAATGGCTGCAGGATTGAATTGCAGCCCTTCCGGCGTTTCGTTAATTCCGGTCATGGCACTTGCCATACCGACCGCTCTTGCTGAGTAGACTATCTTTAAATTGTTAAATCCCGTAGTGCCGGCATTTTCATTCACTCCGTAAAGGGTAAAGGCAATTGCCAACAGGAGACTAAAGCTTAATATTTTGCTTAATGACATCTTCTATCTCTCTTAATTTGGTAAAAAGTTCTTCTTCCGTTTGACAGGAGAGCAGGGCTAACCTTTTCTCCTCTTGCTTCAAATACTCCGATAAAGACCTCAAAATCATCATATAAGCAGTATTGGAATTTTGAGGAACCGCTATCATAAATACTATTTTGACCGGTTTATTATCCATAGACTGAAAATCCAACGGCTTCTTCAAAAGACAAACCGCAATCTTAATCTGATTGACCACTAAGTCCCTGGCATGCGGAATTGCCACCTCTTTTCCGATCCCGGTACTCATAATTTCTTCTCTACCTTTTACTGCTGCTAAAAATCTATCCGGAAATTCCATACACCCGCTTGCAGCTAGCATTGAAACCATCTGCTCCAAGCATTGATCTTTGCTGTCAAATCCGTCAATTATTTTTACCAGACTTTTGCTAAACAAATGGGGCATACTTCATCCGTTTTTCTTTTAATTACTTATTTTCTGTCTTTATCCGCTTAGTCAATAAAAAACTTGAAGAAATATCCGTATAAGGAAATACGTTCGTTCTCTTGATCATCGGATTAATTAAGAAAGATATGCTGCAGGCTTTGCTTTTCTCTTATTTAAGCAGAAGAAAATCCGCTTTTTATTGCTGACCGAGGGTTGCCACCATAACTGCTTTGATTGTATGCATCCTGTTTTCCGCTTCATCAAAGACAACCGATTGCGGACCTTCAAATACTTCATCCGTGACTTCCATTCCGTTCAGACCGTATTTATTGAAAATATCGTTTCCAATCGCGGTTTTGGTATCGTGGAAGGAAGGCAAGCAATGCATGAAGACTGTCTCCTTTTTGCCGGTTAATTGCATCATTTCTCTATTTACCTGATAGGGTTTCAAAAGCTTGATTCTGCTTGACCACACGCTGTCCGGCTCTCCCATCGAGACCCAAACATCCGTGTAAATAACATCTGCACCTTTTACACCTTTGGCAATATCATCCGTAATAGTAATCTTTGCGCCTGATTCTTTGGCAAAACCTTTGCATTTATCTACCAACTTTTTATCCGGAAACAGACTTTTCGGAGCCACAATTCGGAAATCAACTCCCATTTTGGCACAGCCGATTTGCAAAGCATTTGCCACATTATTGCGTCCGTCGCCCGCAAACACCCAAACTTGTTGATTGATTGGTTTCTTGATCTGCTCAATGCCAGTCATAAAATCAGCCAAAACTTGCGTGGGATGATCTTCATTTGTAAGTCCGTTCCAAACAGGCACTCCGGAATATTTTGCCAATTCTTCCACAATTTCCTGTCCGTAACCCCTGTATTCAATCCCGTCATACATGCGTCCCAAAACGCGCGCAGTATCGGCAATGGATTCTTTTTTCCCCATTTGACTGCCAGTCGGACCCAAATACGTAACATGAGCACCTTGGTCAAAAGCTGCAACTTCAAAAGCGCAATGCGTGCGCGTGCTGTCCTTTTCAAAAATGAGAGCAATGTTTTTGCCTTTCAGGCGTTGAACTTCGTTACCCGCATACTTAGCTCTTTTCAAATCAAAAGCCAAGTCTAACAGGAATTGAATTTCCCGCGAAGTAAAATCCTGCAGGGAAAGAAAGTGTCTGTTCTTCAAATTAATAGGCATGCTTTACTCCTTCTGCTTCAAGCGGTATAAAAGAGACCGCTGTTTTTTATATTATATAAAACCAAAATTAAGTATGCGGTTTTGAAAGCAAGTATTTTCTCTAAGGAAGGACAAAGAAACGCAAATTCAGCAATGAGCATAAAGCCATCCGTGCCTGATGCCTTGAGAACTTACAAGAATATCAGAAGACCTGCTTATCCGAATAAATTGTAATAAAATCATAACTCCCGCAAGAATGATATCAGCACGTCCCATCATCATTCCTGGCAGCATTTGTCTTTTCTCTAACGGCATACGAGCTAAAGTTTCAGCCCAGTGAAGTATTTTATCAATTTTCAGAGTATAAGTTTGAAAAGGGAAGGCTTGTTTTTCTTCCAAATAAACCAAAGTCGTAAGCGTCCCGCCAACCCCTGTCAGTTTGTCGATTGAAATGGACTCCTTATATTTCATCACTCTTTCCGCAACATAATTTTGACAGGCCAAAATTTCATTTCCGTAAGGCGGATCATGTTTGAAAAATCGTTCCGTAAGCGAAACAGCTCCATATCTTGTGCTGATTTGTAAATCTATTTTTCCGGTATGTCCGATTGTAAATTCAGTGCTGCCACCGCCAATATCCAAAACTCCCAATCGTAAATTCTTGTCTGAAATTTGGCGAGCACATGCCAGAAAAGACAATTTCGCTTCTTCTTTACCGGATAGCAAAGTAATGGTCAAGCCAGTAGTATCCTTCACTGCCTGAATAAATTGCTCGGTATTTTTAGCATGGCGCAGAGCGGCTGTGGCGATGATGTCAAAAGATAAATCCTTTATGGAAGAAAACCTGAATACCAAATCGGAGACCGCTTTGAGGTTCCTTTCCTGAGCTTGCGGACTTAGCAGATGCGTCCGCTGCAAACCTTCTCCGAGACGCGTGGGTAAAACCAATTCATTCAAAATTTCCCAATCATCTTGAGTTCGTCTTGCATGCAGAACTTTCATTGTATTCGTGCCCAATTCAATGATTATCTTTTGCGACATATTTTCTCCTGTGTTAAAACTTCCTTTAAGTCAGAGCACTTCCGCTTTAATGAAAAAAACAGCCGGCAGGAAGATTTTCTTCTTCTCTTCATGCCGGCAAAATAATGTATTATTTTTTAAAGATTTACTATATGGCCTTTACCAACACCCTTGACTTTGCAGCCAAGCTGTTTGTATTGACGAATAAGGTCATCTGAAAGGAAATTCGAGCAGTCAATTATCAAGGGATGATTACCGGAAAGTTTAACTACTTCCTCAGGCTGTAATTGCCGATAGAAATCGTGTCCCACGGCAAAAACAATGACATCAGCTCCCGGCAAAACATCTTCCAACTTATTATAAACTGTAATGTCATCCACTTCAGCCCAAACTTCAACATACGGGTCATGCACTTTTACGGAGGCAAAATCTTTACGGAGAAATTCAACTAATGTCTTGGACGGAGAATGTCTCGTATCGCCTAAATTCTCTAAATAAGAAACGCCTAAAACTGCAACTTTTACATTCCGTAAGTCCGGAAGTTCCTGTTTAATCAATTCTATCGTATGCAGAGGCATTTTATCGTTGATATTAACCGAACGAATAGCTACATCCAATTTGCCGTCCAATCCGAATAAGGCACCCATTGACCAATTCGCCAAAACCGGATCTTTCGTCAGACAATATCCGCCCACTCCCAAACTGGGACGCAACATATTGTCGTGAGTTCCTTTTCTTTTACGGATAGCTTCCCTCACCGTAAAAAGGTTCACTCCTATTTGTTCCGCAAATTTTGCCCACTCTAAGGTTAAGGCAATGTTGGTGGCGCGATAGGAATTTTCCATTACTTTTGAGAGTTCAGAAGCGTTTGTGCTCTCCAATTCCGTTAAAGGATAATTTTTCACATCCAAGACATTGGACAAAAATTCTCTGCACAAATCTGCACTTCTTCTGTCAATGCCGGAATACACACGCCAATAATTACGAATTGAAGCCACATAATGAGCGCCGGGCATAACTCTTTCATAGGAATGAGCGATAATCGGAGGTTGTTTTTTAATGTCTATACCGCGTTTGGTAAATTCCTCTTCAATAATAGGTTTCACCACTTTTTCGCAAGTTCCGGGCGGAACAGTCGTCTCCACCAAAATCATACAATCGGGAGAAATGTGTTGTCCCAAAGTGCGAATGCCTTCCTGAAAAGCGGTCAAATCGCAATATCCTTTTTCCGCTTCTCCAAATGCAGGTTTAGTAGCGTCCAGTTGAATGTCCACTACTACGATATCTGCTAAGTCAAAAACATATTCTTCCCAAGTAGCACGGAAATTTTTCTTCTCAATTACGCAACGATGAAAAATCTCGGGAACTTCAGGATCGGAAGAATTAACGGGTGGAATGCCTTTATTAATAATAGGAATTTTCCAAAAAGAACGCTTTGATGTTCTTTGCTGACCGTGCACAAAATAAAGCGGCTTTCCTTCTGCATCGACAGCATCTGCAACCACCGTAGCCATTACACAACCTACAAATCCTAACCCTTGAACAGCTACGATTTTGCGTCCCAAAGCTCGTTGCTCTTCCGTTATCCGTTTTAAAATCTCTCTTTCTTTCGCATTTTCTTCCTCATTAGGAAGAAGATATTCAGTTCCATCGGGTGCTATTGATACATTTGCCATATTATTATCCTTTATTTTATTAAATTGAAAGCATAGAGTTTGAAACTTTCTTGCAAGTCAAGCATATTTTATTGGCAATTTCATTTACTTTTCTAACTTAATGAAGTTGATATTTGCATCTTATTATATATGTTACTGATTGATTATCATAATTTTACTTTATATTAGTGTCATATTAACTCTTCAGAATACTCACTCCTGATAGCCACGCCGTATCCACGCCGTATCCACGCCGGTGAAGTCGGGGTGGACTCGGCGTGGATACGGGGTGGTTAATAAGAAACCTGAAAATTAAAGAAGAAAGTATGTAAAACCCGGAAGGCGTGTTTTTATTGACAACGATAGGGGAAAATAAAATATGCTAACATGTTAAAAAAGTGAATAGGGAAAAGTGATGTCACTGATTGAAACCAGAAACATTATCAAAGATTACGACATGGACGATGTAAAAGTCCGAGCCTTAAACGGAATTGATTTGAATGTTGAAGCAGGTGAATTTGTAGCGATTATGGGTCCTTCAGGTTCGGGGAAAAGCACTTTAATGCATATTCTCGGCTGTTTGGACACTCCTACGCAAGGCGATTATTTTTTGGATGCTCTGAAAGTGAGTGAATTGCGCAAAAATGAGTTAGCCGCCATCCGCAACAAAAAAGTCGGTTTCGTCTTTCAAACTTTCAATCTTTTGCCGCATCTAAATGTCTTAAAAAATGTGGAATTGCCGTTAATGTATGGCGGAATGCCTTATAAACAAAGGATACAAAAGGCAAAGGAAGTCCTGGACAGTGTAGGATTAAGCGATCGTTTAAAGCATAAGCCGAGCGAATTATCCGGCGGACAAAGACAAAGAGTAGCCATTGCACGTGCCATTGTGAACAATCCTTCTCTTTTATTGGCGGACGAACCAACGGGAAATTTGGATTCGCAAGCAGGAAGTGACATCCTGACTATCTTCAGCGAATTGCATTCACAAGGTAATACGATTATTATCGTCACTCATGACAAAGCTGTTGCAAATCGTGCAAATCGTATTATTCACATTATAGACGGAAAAATAGTAGATGGCAATTTCGCTGCGTGAATCTCTGGAAATCGGTTTATCCGACATTTGGATGCGAAAAGTGCGTACTCTTGTTACGATTTTGGGTATAATTTTGGGCGTAATGTCCATTATGGTAGTGCTGGCTATAATCAACAGCATGAACAGAAGCACATTAGAGTGGATGAATCAGCGCGGCGGAACCAATAAAATTGAAATTCACCGCAATTGGAATTTGGATCGCAAAGATTGGTCAATGGCAAAATTTTCTTTACAGGAATTGCAATACATTCAATCTCTGATTCCGGAAGCTACTGCCTACACTCCAATTGCCAGTGATCGCTCTACCGGCATCAGTATTGGCGAACTTTATTTCAAAGCAAATATTTCAGGTGTCTATCCCGATTTCGTGAAAGTGGAAGAATGGAAACCCGCTCAAGGCAGATTTATCAATTACTATGACCTCAACAATAATAACAATGTAATCGTCGTCGGCAGTAAAGTGGCATCCGAATTATTCGGCAATAAAAATCCCATCGGTGAAAAAGTTACGGTTGAAGGTCAAGTGCTTGAAGTTATCGGAGTTATGGAAGAAAAGAAATGGGAAGAATCAGGCTCGCAGCAATTCGGCAATATGTTGGATTATATGAATAAGCGTGCCTTTATTCCTCTGACGACTTTTGTGCATAAGATAGCGCCCAATCAGGAAATAGACCAGATTAATGTCCAGGCGGTAAATTCAACCGAAGCTTTGAAACTACAAAAGAAACTGAACGGCATTTTACTCAATTTAAAACAAGGTAAAAAACTGTTTGAAGTTAGTTCCGCTCAAGAGATGATTGATCAAATGAAACAAAATTCCATGCTGTTCACCACGATTTTTATTCTGATTGCCGTAGTTTCTCTTTTGGTCGGGGGCATAGTGATTATGAATATAATGCTGGCTTCGGTTCAGGAACGAACAAGAGAAATAGGCGTGCGGTTGGCAATCGGTGCACGCAGAATTGACATCTTTTTACAATTTATGGTTCAGACCGTGCTCATAACAGCTTTGGGCGGTGTAGTCGGCATCATTTTCGGTTTTTCAATTTTGAATTTAGTGGGCAAATATCTTGATCTGAAGCTGGTTGCTTCAATGAATATGATATATGTGGCTTTGTTAGTTTCCGTCGGAGTGGGATTAATTTTTGGCATTATGCCTGCCGTTCGAGCCGCAAATTTAAATCCCGTAACCGCTTTAAGAGAAGAATAATATGGATGATATCAAAACCGACGGCAACAAAGAAAAAAAGCAAAAGTTAATACTTTGGAGAAGATTCATATTCCTGATTTGGTCATTTTTGAAGCTCATTTGGCAAGATCTTTACAAACTCCTCTTGAACATCATTGATAAAAACAAGCGCAAAGCTTTATGGAAAAAGATTTGGAGCTTTCTCAATATTCTTTACAAGAAAATAATGGAAGAGAGCATTCTTATGGAAGCAGCTGCCTTAACATATATTACAGTGCTCGGCTTCGTTCCTTTTCTGCTGCTTATCGTTTTTCTCCTCCCCAAAATTTCCGTCCTTGCCGCTCAAACTAAATTCAGCCTCAAACTTTACGAAAATCTCATGCCGGGCTCCACTGCTGACATTGCTAATATTTTATCGGGTTTGATTTCCAAGCAGGTATCATACAACATTTTCAGTTTAGTCATCACCATTATTACTTCCTATTCTTTGTTCACTGTTATTAGAGACGCTTTTGACCGCATTTTAATGACGGAGTTTCAGCCGCCGAAAAATTTGATTTCGCAATTGCTGAAGTTCTTCGGGACCATAATTTTCGGCTTTATTATTATTTTGTTGCTTTTTTCCAGCTCCTCTTTACCTATAATTTCCAGCCTGCTGAACATAGCTCTATTCAGGCAATATTTGATTTTTTTATTTCCTTTCATCCTGCAGTTTTTGGCTTTGGTCTTTTTGTATATGATTGTACCGTCCATCAAAGTGAAGCGTAGTGCCCTTTTTAGAGGAGCATTTTGGACTACGCTGATTTGGGTGATTGCCAAAAGCGGTTTTGATTATTATGTTTACAATTTGACCAATTACGAAATGATTTACGGCGTCCTGAAATCGCTTCCCATCTTCCTTTTTTGGATTTATGTGAACTGGGTCATCATTTTGGGCGGTATGGTTTTGGTTACAGTCATTGAAAATAAAGAAAAAGCTCTGACTAAAGTGAGTCAAAAACACTTTGTGAGAGTAACTTTGGAGATGTTCACGGACAAAAAAATGGATAAAGAAGTGGAAGCAGTCCTCACAAAAGAAAACACAGCAGAATTGATTGAAGAACTGACAAAGGAGAAAACTGAATGAAACGCTATGCTCTCATCAGCGTAAGCGACAAAACGGGAATTGATTTTCTGGCTTCCGAACTTGTCAAAATCGGATTTGAAATCATTTCCACCGGCGGCACTGCAGATTTTTTGCAAAAAAACAATATTTCCGTCATCCCTATTTCCGAATGGACGGGCTTTCCGGAAATTTTGGACGGAAGAGTAAAAACTTTACATCCGAAAGTGCATGCGGGCATTTTGGCAGATTTGGATTTTCCGGAACATCTTGCAGAAATGCAACAGCTTAATCTTCAGCCTATTGAATTAGTTGCCGTCAATCTCTATCCTTTTGAAAATACAGTTGCCAATCCCTCTTCTTCCGAAAACGACATCATAGAAAATATCGATATCGGCGGACCTGCCTTAATTCGTTCTGCAGCAAAAAATTTCCGCCATGTAACCGTTTTGACTGACAGTGCAGATTTTCCCGAAACCTTATTTCAATTGCAAAAGAACGGAAAAACCGATCTTGAATGGCGCAGGAATTTGGCTGCCAAAGCTTTTGCGCATGTGGAACGCTATGACAAAGCGATCAGCGATTATTTTCAGCGGACTATCTCATCAGATTCAAAATCCGCTTCCGAAAATGATTTATCTGCTCTTAAGACTTTGCAAATCAGTGCTCCTTTAGTGCAAGCGATGCGTTACGGTGAAAATCCTCACCAGAAAGCCGGATATTTCAGTTCTGATACCGAAGGCTGGAAACAATTACATGGCAAGCCTCTTTCCTACAACAATCTTCAGGATTTGGACGCTGCCTTGAGAGCTATAAATTTGTATGAAATTCCCACTGCTCTCATCTTCAAACATACGATTCCTTGCGGCATCGGCAGCAGTGAAAACTTGACCGATGCATACAGAAAAGCTTTTGCTTGTGACCCTCTTTCTCCCTATGGCGGAATAATTATAGTCAACAGAACTCTCGGACTTGACACCGTTTCCGCAATTAATGAAATCTTCAGTGAAATCATCATCGCACCCGATTTTGACGAAGAAGCTCTTGCCGTATTGAAAAAAAGAAAGGACCGCAGATTGGTTCAATATAACATGGAAAAACTTCTTTCCGGACGCACTGCTTTTGAAGTCAGAAGCATCATTTCAGGTTTTCTTGTGCAGGAATGGGAGGCAAATGTATCTTCGGAAGAAGGCTGGAAAGTGGTAACCGAACGAAAACCCTCATCTGAAGAAACGGAAGCTTTGCGCTTTGCCTGGAAAGCAGCCGCTTTATTAAAATCAAACTCGATCGCTTTAACTTATAAGGACCGAACAATAGGTTTGGGAAGTGGTCAAACCAGCAGAATTGATTCCGCCAAAATTGCCGTCAGCAAAGCTCAAGAATTTAGCCATGATGTAGCCAAAGCTGTTTGTGCGTCCGATGGATTTTTCCCTTTTCGCGATTGTGTTGATTTTTTAGCGAAGCATAATGTTAAAGCTATTATTCAGCCGGGAGGTTCAAAAGGTGATGCTGATGTGATAGCTGCTTGCAACGAATTCGGTATAAGTATGATAATGACGGGAATGCGTCATTTCCGGCATTAGATTTTATTTGACAGGAACAAGGGTAAAAAAAGCATGTTTCAAAGTTTACGGAGATGTGTCCGAGCTGGTTGAAGGAGCACGATTGGAAATCGTGTAAACGTCTAAACAGCGTTTCTAGGGTTCGAATCCCTACATCTCCGCCATTTTTTAGCATGAATATTATCTGCAATTTTAGATAAAAACGGAGTTTCAAATGAAGAAAAATTATTTTCTTACCGGTTGCTTGATCTTTATAGTTCTTGCAGTTATCGCTTTTTTCCTCGGGCTTAATATGCCCAAACGCCATCTTGAAGTAACCTACAGTAAACCGACCAAAACTGGCACTTGGTTACAGATTTCGCCCATGGGAATGGTGCCCGATTACAATGAAATTGCTTATAATTTGAGGGGTAATAACTATTCAGTTCAAGACCTTTGCGCAAAAATTACAACTGCCGCAACCGACAAAAACATCAAAGGCATCCTGATCAGACCTTATTTTTCCCAAATCAGTCAAGCGGGAATAAATGAAATAGCGGAAGCCTTAAAAGTATTTAAACAATCCAAAAAGCCTGTATTGGCGTGTCTGGAAATGAATAATCAGCGGGATTATTTACTTGCAGCTTTAGCAGATTCGATAGTTATGAACCCTGCAGCGTCCGCAGGATTGTTTTTGGAAGGCGTCTCAACCAATATAACCTTTTACAAAAATTTATTGGATAAAGTCGGCTTAAAAGTCAATGTCATCCGTTCAGGCACTTTCAAAAGCTACGGCGAACCCTATTCCAATACAGTTTTATCAAAAGAAGCAAGAAACAACTTAAGCGAGGTTTTAAGCGACCGATACAACTTACTTATTAATTATATAGCCGCACGCAGGAATCTTTCTCCCGAGCAGGTTAAAGCAGTTTTTGAACAGAGGCCGGATTACATCGTTTCCGCTCAATATGCAAAAGCTGCAGGTTTGATTGATTTGCCGTTAGGTCGCGATGATTTTTTGAAGCGTAACGGAATTACGAAAAAGGATATTCTTGATATCATAAATTACAATTCGATGCAGCCGGAGGAGAAAGGAGAGGGCAAAATTGCGCTTTGTTATTTGCAGGGAAGCATTGCACCATACACATCCGCACAGCTTCAGGAAGGTATCAGCTCTGCCAAAATCCAGAAAATGATTTCTGCCATTGAAGCTGATAAGCAAATCAAAGCCGTTGTTTTGAGAGTGAACAGTCCCGGAGGAAGTGCTCTTGAATCCGAAATTATCTATCGTAAACTGGCTGAACTGAAAGTAAAAATTCCGATTATTATTTCCATGAGCGGAACTGCAGCTTCGGGAGGATATTACATTTGTTCCGCTTCCGATTATATTATTGCCGATCCTTCTACGATTACGGGCTCCATCGGAGTAATTCAACTTTTGCCTGACGCTTCCAAAATGAGCAATAAACTCGGGATTACCAACGAAACTATATCTTTCGGAAAATACGCAGGTGCGGTAAATCCGATGAATCCTCCGTCCAAAGATTTGATAGCATCTTTCCAACGCAATTCCGAAGCGGTTTATTCTGAATTTAAGCAGAGAGTGGCAGCCAACAGAAAAATTGACTATAACTCATTGGAAAACTTGGCCGGAGGACGGGTTTGGTCTGCCGAAGACGCCTTGCAAAATCATTTAATCGATCAAATAGGCACTTTGGACACTGCAATCAAGAAAGCTGCTGAAATGGCACATCTGAAAACATATCAAACTGTTATCCTGCCTGAGCGGAAACAATATTTTCAAGTTTTGGCGGAACAAATCCGAAGAGGACAAGTTACGCGGACAAATCAGCATTTCGCTTCTTTTGAGGACTTATTGTCAGACCAACTGCAGTCAATTCTTAAACCCTACACCGCTTTATGCCTTATGCCTTTTAACCTCGAGTGAATTATCTTGTAATTATGGAAACTGCCGATGAAAAATAAACCTGTTTTAACGGAAATCATAGTCAATGTCCATCCTCTGGAAAAAAGAGTAGCTGTGCTGGAAGACGGCAAGCTCGTGGAACTATTTGTCGAGAAGCGGAACAATCAAAACCTTGTGGGCAACATCTATAAAGGCATAGTTAAAGATGTTTTACCCGGAATGGGAGCAGCTTTTATCGATATCGGTCTGGAAAGAACGGCTTTTTTACATTATTCAGATATAGTTTTGGATTTTTTGGATATTTTTGATAAAGACCAGCCGCACAAGCACATCCCGCGCGGAGATTCCTCCAAAATTACGCAACTACTCAAACCCGGTCAAGAAATTATCGTCCAAGTTCACAAAGGTCCGATCGGCAAAAAAGGTGCGCGTTTGACGGGTCAAATCTCCATTCCCGGCAAATATTTAGTCTATTTTCCCAATAAATCCAAAATAGCGATTTCACGGAAGATAAATAATGCTCAGGAAAAAAATCGCATTCGTCATATTTTACAGGAGATTAAAGAACCGAATGTCGGCTTAATTGTGCGCACGGAAGCTGAGGGCAGCAGCGAAGAAGAATTCAGAAACGAATATAACGCGTTGGCAAAAACCTGGCGCTTGATTGAAAAACAGTTGGCGCATGCTCAAGCGCCGGCTTGCGTTTTTGAAGAGAACGCTTTGGAAAATTACTTAATTCGCGACCTTTTCGGAGAGAATGTTGACAGGCTTGTAATTGACGACAAAGCTTTTGCCAAAAGGATTTCCTCCCAATTAGAAGACATTGCTCCGGAACTGATCGGCAAGATAGAAGTTTATAAAGAAGATTCTCCTATTTTTGACGCTTGGTCGATTGAAAAAAAGATCGAAACCATTTTCCAGTCCAGAGTATATTTGCCCAGCGGAGGAAATATCCGTATCGAACAAACGGAAGCTTTAGTTTCAGTCGATGTCAATACGGGAAGTTTTACGGGTAATAGCAATTACAACGAAACAATCAAGCGCACCAACTTGGAAGCGGCTAATGAAATTGCCCGTCAAATCAGGCTGAGAGACCTTTCAGGCATCATTATCATAGATTTTATCGATATGACTGACGAGAGCCACAAACATGAAGTTTTGGAAGCTTTGAAAAGCGGCATCAATCGTGACAGAGCAAAGTGTAAAGTCTACAATTTCACTGAGCTCGGTTTGGTGGAAGTGACCCGCAAGAGGATGCGTCCTTCTTTAGTGTCCAATTATTCGGAACCCTGTCCGTCCTGTAACGGCACAGGTAAAATCCTTTCCCGAGATGCGGTAGTTATGAGAATTTACCGTTGGCTGAACAGAGCGGAATATTTCCTGCGCAACACAAAATTACGCATCTTGGTCAATCCCGATGTGCACGAATTCATCTCCCGGTATCCCGATTATTTTGACGCTTATCAGCAGCAGGTAGAATTTCTTGCAGACCAATCTTTACCGCAAGGTGCATTCCACGTTCTCACTTTACCGGACGAGAAAGATATCACTTCCAAATATAGTGCTTGACAGATAAAAGGCTGAAAAAGATTTTGTCTAAACTTACAAATTATTGAGGCTTAAGGAGCTCAAACATGTACGCCATAGTAGATTTTAAAGGATTTCAGTATAGGGCTGAAAAAGATGCGGTCATTCGCGTTCCCTTACTGAGTGCGACAGAGCCCGGGCATCAGGTCGAACTTGATCAAGTCCTGCTCGTTAGAGATGAGGATAATATCATTTTCGGTCAGCCTTATGTCGCAGGCGCAAAAGTTGTGGCAGAAGTGGTGAACAGCGGAAAAGACAAAAAGGTGGTCATTTTCCATAAAAATCGCAGGAAAGGCTACCGTGTCAAAAAAGGCTTCCGCGCCCGCTTCACCGACCTTCGCATCACGGACATTATAACGGGTTAGAGAGGTTAAAATGGCACATAAAAAAGGTGTTGGCAGCAGCAGAAACGGACGCACAAGCAATCCCCAATATCTGGGCGTCAAAAAATACGGCAGTGAAAAAGTCTCCGCCGGAAATATCATAGTCCGCCAAAAAGGCACTAAATTCCACGCCGGAAGAAATGTCGGCATGGGCAAAGATTTCACGATTTACAGCCTCATCGACGGCAAAGTTCAATACGAAACCAAAGCCAAAGGCCGTAAATTCATCAGCGTCGAACCTCTCGAATAATTTAACAACTCACAATAACTGAACTTCTCCTTGAACTCCCTTGCAAAAGGGAGTTTTTTTTGTCCTAATTTCTCCCTTCCCTTTTTCTCTTGCTCCGATATACCTCAAAAGCATACCAAAAGTATATCAAAAGCATATTAAATGTATATAAAGATACATTTAATATGCTTTTGATACACATTTGATATACAGATGATATGCTTTTGAATTAAAGAAGAAAATGATGAGCGAAAAAGCCTATTTCAAGCTTCAGCTTAAATGAAAATAATGCGGAAAAATTTTAGGAATTCAGCTGCAGATGTATTTGTTCGGGCTTTATTTCCTTGACCGGAGTCCTGTATTGTTTGCCGTTTGAACTCAGATATATGTCATTAACATAAACTGCTTCAATCATATAACTCTCCAATGAATCAAAGAAATCCAAACCCAGCATTTCTATAAAACTGACAATATAACCGGAAAGTCCGGATTTATAAATAACCAGACGCACCCTGAGCCAACGGTTCCAAGGTATTTGCGTGCCTGTTTGTGCCGTATTGTCACCCTTTGAAATATAGCTGTCGGCATAATAAATAAAGGCGCTGTTGTTTTTGTCCCTGATATCCATTCCGATATTGGCACCGGGTCCGTTAATAACCCAAATGGCTGAACCCTGAATTGTTTGGGGAATAAAATAAATTTCCGTATTTCCCATCACATCGGGATCGGGAACAAGGTGAGCAACAGCATCCTGATTGGCGTCGCTAATTTTTACTTGAGTCGGTTTTTCTGTGCAACTCAAAACAAATAAGCTTATAAAAATCAATAAACAAATACCGTAAAAGCGTTTCATAACTGTCTCCTTTTATCTCAATATATTTTATCCAATAATTTATTGCAGGTAAAATTATCAGTCCAAATCTGCTTCATTTTCCAAGCCCTAAGTTCCGTTATTTTGTGCTATATATTTCGTTCAACCTTTTACCGAAAACTGAATATGTCCTATCTGTGTAACATCAAATACAGTGCCGGGTTATCCATTTTAATTTTTGGCATCTTCTCTGATTTTAAGCACAATTTTTCTTATAAATCTTATTTGCTCATTACAAATTCATTGTCAAGAAAAAACAGCGTACAAAGTATTTCCCACTTTGTTATGGATAAACGAACCTATGTGTCCGTCTTTATTTTTTACACGAATATTTAAGTCTGTATTTTTATATCGGAGACATGAAGTCAGGACTATATGTAAGCTAAATATTCTTTTCATAATAAAAGTCCATACCAAATTTAAAATAATTATATTGTGCGGTTACTTTAATATTCATTTACTCTTTTTATTAAAATACGGGATGCATGGATTAATTCCGTATGGATTTGTTGTTAATAGCCAGTGAATGAAGCCACCGGCTACTAACAATAAACTCCTTCTGCGTTAGTTTGCTCACTAACCGAAGTCCATTTTGCCTGAAGTTTTGTGATACTCTTTAGTTTGCGAAGGCAAAAAGGACTCCGAAACGCTCTTCACCGAAGTCCATTTTGCCTAAAGTTTTGTGTCATTCTTTAGTTTACGAAGGCAAAAACGACTCCGAAAAGCTAAGGTTTCGGAGTTCTGAATTCCTCTCCCAACAAATAAGTTTATCTAATCTAAAAGGAATTCCGGACTTCGGAACATGGCAGAGCGCAGTTTTATCTGATAAATAACGAAGTCCATTTTGCCTAAAGTTTTGTGTCATTCTTTAGTTTACGAAGGCAAAAAGGACTCCGAAACGCTCTTCACCGAAGTCCATTTTGCCTAAAGTTTTGTGACACTCTTTTAGACTACCAAGGCAAAAAGGACTCCGAAACAATCTAAAATCGGCGGTTGAAATCGCTAAATATTATAATATTCTGGGATTTGAATCGCAGAATTTAGAGATTTATATTGACATGTTAGCTTTGCTCAATTATTTTACTATAAGAGGTTCAGAATGCTCCAAAGAAAAATTGCAGTCCAAATTAAGAACAGATTATTCCAAGGCAAAGCAATAATAATTACAGGTCCGCGTCAAACGGGTAAAACTACATTAGTAAATTCTCTACTGGAGGAATTTTCGGGTAAATACATCATATTTAACGGTGATGAAGCAGATGTTCGGGAAGCATTTAGCAATGCAACTTCCACGGCTTTGAAAGCTTTAATCGGAAATAAGCGTATTGTCTTTATAGATGAGGCGCAAAGGATTTCAGAAATCGGTTTGTGCATAAAGCTTTTGGTAGATAATTATCCGGACTTGCAAGTTATTGCCACCGGCTCATCAGCTTTGGATTTGAACAGTAAAATAAAAGAACCTTTAACGGGACGCAAGTATGAATTTACCTTATTACCTTTTTCTTTTTCGGAATTGGCAGAACATTACGGCAAACTAAAAGAAAAAAGGCTTATACCTCATCGTCTTATTTGGGGTTCTTATCCGGAAGTGGTAATAAAAGAAGGCCAACAAAGAGAAATTTTACGTCTTTTAGCAGACAGTTATTTATATAGAGATCTGCTTCTGCTTGATCAGATAAAGAAAGCGACTTTATTGGAAAAAATTACGCGAGCTTTAGCCTTTCAAGTCGGAAGAGAAGTATCTTTTACCGAACTCGGCAGATTAGTCGGTTGTGATAAAGAAACTGCAGAAAAATATGTAACCCTTTTGGAAAAAGCTTTTATCGTTTTTCGTCTGCCTGCTTTGAAACGAAATCTACGCAACGAAATCAAGAATAATGTAAAAATCTATTTTTACGATAACGGTATTCTGAATTCGATTATCGGTAATTACAATCCGATACAATCAAGGTCGGATGCGGGATTTCTTTGGGAAAATTATGTAATTGCAGAACGCAGAAAGTTTATTTTATTCAATCTTAAACAGATGAATTCCTATTTCTGGAGAACAACTCTGCAAAGTGAAATCGATTATGTAGAAGAGGAAGGAGGCTCTTTTGGCGCTTATGAAATCAAGTGGAACAACCAAAAGAAATACAAATTTCCAATGCCGTTCTTAGAAAATTATCCCTTGCGAGAGAACAAAATCATCAATCCTGACAGTTTTGCCGATTGGATAAGTTAGGTTAAGAATCGTAATCAACGGAACTGCAAAAAAATAAGCAATTCAAATTTTGTTATTGACCAAAATCTGGAATTCATTTGCAAGGATATAAAAAGCCTAAAAAATCACTTTTCAAAAATTATGGCTTTTATTTATCATTAAAGACTTTAGGGAAGAAATATGATAGAAGATTACATACCGCAAAATGATAAGAAGAATATATTCTTTACCGATAAGCAGGGAACGAATAAAGATGATTTGAGGTCTTTGTTCCTGCGCCATTTGGAGTATTCACTTATTAAGGACACGACAACAGTCAAGGATTGGGATGTTTATTATGCGCTTTCGCTTTCTTTAAGAGATCGGTTGATTGAACGTTGGCTGCGCACTCAATACGAATATCGGAAGCGCAATGTTAAAAAAGTCCACTATCTTTCAATGGAATTTTTGATCGGGCGTTTATTGGAAAATGCGTTAATCAATTTGGACTTGCATGACGACGCCGCTAAAATGCTGAAGGAGATGAATTACGATTTGGAAGAAATTGAGGATATGGAACCGGATATGGGATTGGGAAACGGCGGTTTGGGAAGATTGGCAGCATGTTTTATGGATTCTTTAGCGACGCAGCAATATCCGGCTTTCGGATACGGTATTCGTTACGAATTCGGCATTTTCAAACAAATAATTGAACAAGGTTATCAAGTGGAAGAACCTGATCACTGGCTGAAAAACGGTTGTCCGTGGGAAATTCACAGACCGGATATCAGTTACAGAATTCGTTTTGGCGGAAGAGTCATTTCGGAAGAGCAGGCGGACGGACATTATGAACACCGTTGGGTTGATACTGACGATGTAATGGCAGTCGCTTGGGATATTCCCATTCCCGGCTTCAGGACTAACACAGTCAATAATTTAAGATTGTGGCAAGCGACTGCAACTGACGAGTTTGACTTTGATTATTTCAACAGCGGCGATTATCTGAAAGCAGTGGAACGTAAAGACATAAGTGAAAATATTTCCAAAGTGCTCTACCCGAACGACAATCAGCATCTGGGAAAAGTTTTGCGCTTGAAGCAGGAATACTTCTTCGTTTCTGCCACTCTGCAAAATATAATTGACGATTGGAAGATGGACAATGACAATTTTAGAGATTTTCCGGAAAAAAATGCCATTCAATTGAACGATACTCATCCTGCCCTTGCCATACCGGAACTGATGCGCATTTTGATAGACGAGCAGAAATTGAGCTTTGAAGCTGCTTTGGATATAGCTCAGCGCACTTTCAGTTTTACCAATCACACAATTTTGCCAGAAGCTCAGGAACGCTGGTCAGTCCGTATTTTTGAAGAACTGCTGCCGCGTCATCTGATGATTATTTACCAGATAAACAATCATTTACTGAATGTGGTTACGCGTAAGTATCCCTGTGATTTAAATAAGATGAGAACGATGTCCGTGATTGAAGAAGGTCCGGAAAAATACATCAGAATGGCGCAATTGAGCATTGTGGGAAGTCATACGATAAACGGAGTGGCGGAATTGCACACCAAAATTCTGAAGGAAAAAATTTTTCCCGATTTCTATGAGCTGTATCCGCAAAAATTTCAAAACAAGACAAACGGAATTACGCAAAGACTTTGGTTGCTGGAAGCCAATCCCGATTTGGCAAATCTCATTTCCTCTTATATAGGCGACGGCTGGATTACTGATTTATATCAATTAAGAGGAATTGAGCAATTCATCAATGATGAAAGATTCCTTCACGACTTTGCGCAAGTTAAACGCAAAAATAAACAGGCTTTGGGGCGTTTGATTTATAAAGAGACAGGAGTGCGAACTAATCCTGATACTTTATACGATGTTCAGGTTAAAAGAATGCATGAATACAAGCGCCAATTGCTTAATGTATTAGAGGTGATTGCGCGTTACAACAGAATAAAAGCCAATCCGCAAAAAGAATTTGTTCCGCGCACGGTTATTTTTGCGGGAAAAGCCGCACCCGGTTATTTTTTAGCGAAAAGGATTATCAAGCTGATCAATAATATCGGTGCCGTAATTAATATGGACGAAGAAATTCGAGATCGGTTGAAAGTAGTCTTTTTACCGAATTATTCAGTGTCCTTGGCTGAAATTATCATTCCCGCGGCAGAACTTTCCGAACAAATTTCCACTGCGGGATATGAAGCTTCAGGGACGGGAAATATGAAATTGGCATTGAACGGAGCTTTGACAATCGGGACTTTGGATGGAGCTAATGTAGAGATGGCGGAAGAAATCGGAGCTGAAAATATGTTTATTTTCGGTCTTAAAGCAGAAGAAGTCTCCGCTTTGAAACAAGCGGGTTATAATCCTTGGGAATATTACAATTCTGATGCGGAGTTGAAGCAAGTTCTGGACATGATAGCGGGCAATTATTTCAGTAAAGAGGAACCGGGGATTTTTGCTCCGATTGTGAAGTCTCTTTTGGAGGGTGGTGATACTTATTGCCTTTTAGCCGATTTTCGCAGTTATATAGATATGCAAGATAAGGCGGATGAACTATATCTGCAGCCGCAAGAATGGACAAAAAAAGCTGTTCTGAATGTGGCACGCATGGGCAAATTTTCCTCTGACAGAACTATCAAACAATACGCAAATGAGATTTGGCACATTGAACCGGTGCCGATAACAAACAACGGATACTAATGCTGCATGGTCAACATTTTCATGATACCTTAAAATAAAAAATATGATTGAAAGAAAATATCGCAAAATCGCAGGTTGGGAAACCTACGCTACAAATATTTTTATACGCAAAGCTATTGTTCTAATTTTCTGCTTGTTCACAGCCTGCCTTTTGCGAGCAAATGTGGTAATTAATGAAATAATGTATGATCCGGCGGGTAACGATACCGGTAACGAATGGCTGGAACTATATAATAACGGACAGCAGGATGAGGATTTGGAAGGTGCTCATCTGCAAGTTGCAGGTCAATCCTTTATCAATATATATACTTTTCCGCATTTTATTTTACGAGCAGGGCGTTTTCTTTTAATAGGAGAACAAAATATCATTCAGGCTCAGCTGTTTGCCAATCTGAATATGACAGATGGTGATAATGCCACAGCAGGCGTGCGCTATGTTTCTCCAAACGGAATTTATACCGATACAGTGCTATACGGCAATCCGAATACATATAGTCTAATTGATGATCAACATCATACGGCTGCCTTTTTTGCGCCCGATGCGGAAGCAGGTTGTTCACTTGCCAGAATTGCCGACGGATATGATTCCGATAATTGCGCTACGGATTTTATTGCTGAGGCAAATCCAACTCCGGGTTCGGCTAATCACATCGTATTTGATTACGGTTTGGAAAATACGACAGTAACAATTATTAACGGTTTCTATCGTTTGGAAACCGATATCCGCAATCATTCAGGAACCGATTCCGATACTTTGACAATCAGTTTGGAAGTTTCGTTAAATGATAATTTGTTGCAGTTATTTGATATTCAGCCTTTACCTCCTGCCGGTTCAGTTCATTTTTCCGCTCCTTTATCCTTACCACAAAATTCCGAAGGAACATTAAAGATTGACCTCGTTCTTTTTAATGATTTTAATCCCGCTGACAATTCTTGGACAATGAATTTGGGTGCAATCCAACAATTGGGCTTGAAGATAAACGAGATAATGTATAATCCCGGCAGTGATAATCAGGAATGGGTTGAAGTATATATACCCTCTCAAAACTATTCTCAACGTCAATACACTTTAATTGATTTGGCGGGAAACACAACTTCCTTTTCCCTGCCTGCTTTTTGTTCGCAATATATAGTGCTTTGCAAAAACAAAGTTAACCTGCTCAACAAATATCCCGACTGTCCGGGACCAAGCATTATTCAGACTTCCACTTTGCCTCCTTTAAATAATGAAGGCGATGTATTAGTTCTTAAAGATGATGCCGGCAGCGTAATTGATTCAGTTTCCTATATTGGGATAACCGATAAAAAGGATATTTCTTTGGAAAGACATGTTTCTTCGGAAGGCGTTGTTACATGGCATTATTGTTATTCTACAATTGGAGGGACACCCGGTCAAGTAAACAGTGAACCTCCTCCGCCGTCAGAATTGGAACAGGGACATATCAAAATTGTAGGCAATCCTTTTAATCCGCAACTGGGTGAAAAGATGAGTTTGCAATACAATTTTAAGGATCAGACCAATTATCTTAGCTGCACAGTCTTTGACTTATCCGGTAACAGGAAACATATTATCGCTTCTGTAAAAAAAATCGGCAATGTGGGTGAAATTACTTGGGACGGTTGTGATAATCACGGGAAACCTTTTCCCAGAGGGATTTATGTGCTTTTGGTAGAAGTCAAAAACAGCAGCGGTCACTACTTTCTACGCAAACAAATGACAGTAATGCTTGCCACAAAATAGCAGGTTAAGTAGATTGTGCTTTAGCTTAAATTCAGATTTTTTGCAGATGAGGTAGGAATGCTCGGAAGCGCTTTATCCTATACGACAGTCGGAATTGACGCTCAGTCTGTATCCATAGAATGTGATACGGAAAACGGACTTTGGCTGATAGTTATTGTCGGATTGCCTTCAACATCGGTGAAAGAAAGCAGTCATCGTGTTATGGCAGCAATCAAGAATTCCGGTTGGGATATTCCGAATAAGAAATATACGATTAATTTGGCTCCGGCTGATTTGAAAAAAGAAAGTGCAGCTTTGGACCTTCCTATATCGTTAGCGGTATTGCAAGCCTTGAAAGAATTGCCGCAAAATCCGATTGAACGCATCGGTGTGATAGGAGAACTTTCTTTGGACGGTAATGTTCGTCCCGTAAAAGGAGTGCTCCCTATTGCCATTGAAGCTAAAAAAGACAATTTAGACGCTCTAATCGTTCCTTATGAAAATGCTGAAGAAGCTGCCATTATTGAAGGTTTGAAGGTCATTCCAGTCACTTCTTTACGAGAAACGGTAAATTATCTTACCGGGAAAGCAATTATTCAGCCTAAAGAAGTTGATCGTGAAAGTATCTTTTCCGTTCTTAACGAATTCCCCGTTGATATGGCAGATGTTCGAGGTCAGTTTCAGGTCAAACGCGCTTTGGAAGTAGCTGCAGCAGGTGGTCATAATGTTTTGATGATAGGACCTCCCGGCAGCGGAAAAACGATGTTGGCAAGACGAGTTCCCACAATTCTGCCGGAATTGACTTTGGAAGAAGCGTTGGAAGCCACGAAAATTCATTCCGTCGCCGGTTATTCATCCAACTTTGTGAACGGCATCTTGACAACGCGTCCTTTCCGCAGTCCGCATCATACTATTAGTGACATAGCTTTAATCGGAGGAGGAACTTTCCCCAAGCCCGGGGAAGTTTCTTTGGCACATCGCGGTGTGCTTTTTTTGGATGAATTACCGGAATTTAAACGCTCAGTTTTGGAAGTTTTGAGACAGCCTTTGGAAGACGGCGTCGTTACAATTTCCCGCGCTTCTCAAAGTCTAACTTTTCCCGCGGAATTTAATCTCATCGCTTCTATGAATCCGTGTCCGTGCGGTTACTACGGCAGTAATATTCCCAATCATACTTGCACCTGCCAATGGAGCACCATTTTACGATACAGGACAAAAATATCGGGACCTCTTTTGGACAGAATAGATATTCATATTGAAGTCCCAGCCGTCAGTTATGCCGACCTCAGTTCTCTGCCTACGGGTGAAACTTCCGCCCAAATCAGAAAAAGAGTTAATGCTGCCAGAGCAGTTCAGCGGGCTCGGTTCAAAACCGATAAAATCTTTTGTAATGCCCAGATGAGTTCCAAAATGGCAAAAAAGTATTGTCAATTAAGTGCTGAAAGTAATGCTTTACTGCAAAATGCCATCGATCGCATGGGTTATTCGGCAAGAGTTTTTGATCGTATTTTGAAAGTTTCACGCACGATAGCTGACCTGGAAGGCAGTGAAAATATCAAGCCGGAACATGTTTCCGAAGCTATTCAATATCGTTCTTTGGACAGAAAGTTTTGGGAATAAAAAATACACTATATTATTAACCAGGTAGTTTGAAGAAGAATAAATAAGATAAAGGAAGTAAAGGTTATGAGCATTTTCAAAAAAATTCTTTTGTTATCCCTTCTTTTATTACTTTCCGGTATGATGTTCGGAGTGTATGTAAAGTTCTATCCGGTTGTCCGCTATCAGCCTGACGGCACAAAATTGGAAATTTACGCCAGCGGCGATGAATTTTACAATTGGTTGCATGACAAAAACGGCTTTACTTTAAAAAGAAACAGCCACGGATGGTATGTTTACCTAAAGCGAGCAGGCAGTGAACTTGAATTTACTGAATTGAAAGTCGGACAAAGCGATCCTGCTTCAACCGGACTGACGCCATGGGTAATAATTCCTCCGGAAAAAATTCTGGAACGCAGGCAGCGTTGGCAAAATCAAATAAATACTCTTCCGAACAGCCGCACTCCTACTACCGGCACTCTTAATAATATTGTAATTTTTATCCGCTTTTCTGACCAGTCTGAGTATACTGAAGCTATTACAAATTATTCTTTTAAGTTCAACGGAATTACGGGCAATACAATGCAGTCCTATTATTTGGAAGCTTCCTACTCTCAGCTAAATATTATTACTTCCTATTATCCTCTTCCTTCCGCGACAGTCATTTCCTGGCAGGATTCTCATCCCAGAGCTTATTACAGTCCTTATGACGCTTCTCTAAATCCGATCGGTTATCAAGGTGGAGATGAAGGAAGCGAAAGAACAGACAGGGAATTTACTCTCTTGCAGAATGCGGTTAACGGAGTCAGTTCACAGATCCCTACTGACCTTGTAGTGGACGGAGACGGTGACGGCTTGGTGGATAATGTTTGTTTTATCATTCAAGGTGATTCGGACGACTGGGCTGAACTGCTTTGGCCTCACATGTGGTCTATCTATGACCGTAATGTCTACATCAATAACAAGCGCGTATATAACTTTAACTTCCAACTCTCGGTATTTATGGCTTCAAGGGGAGTCGGTGTCCTCTGTCATGAAATGTTTCACAGCTTGGGAGCTCCTGACCTCTATCACTACAGTCATGACGGATTTTCTACCGTCGGCTCTTGGGATTTGATGGAAAGTGATCAAAATCCGCCTCAGCATATGGGCGCTTTTATGAAATACAAATACGGGCACTGGATTTCTTCCCTGCCGGAACTTATCTACAACGGAACTTATACGCTCAATCCTTTAACTTCTTCGTCCGGACAATGTTACAAGATGGCTTCGCCAAACTCTACTACTGAATACTTCGTTGTAGAATTCAGGAAAAAGACAGGCACTTTTGAAAGCAGTATTCCGGGAAGCGGAATGCTTATCTATCGGATTAATACTTTAGCCGGAGACGGCAATGCGGACGGACCTCCTGATGAAGTATATCTTTACAGACCGGGAGGTTCTCCAACTGCTAACGGAACTGTTTCTTCCGCTTACTTCAGTTCGGAATCCGGTCGCACTACTTTCAACAATACGACATATCCATATTGCTTCTTATCCAATGGTGCTTTGGGCGGATTGTCAATTTCTGGCATCGGAAGCTCTGCAGGTAGCACAATTTCTTTTAATTATAATTCCGGATTAGCGCCCGGAATGCCGATCTGTCAAATTACTGCCCCCGTTAGCGGAACAGGTTTTGCGCTGAACAGTATAATCAATATCACCGCTACAGCTTCCGATCAGGATGGAACAATCGTCAGTATAGCTTTTTATATTGATGATGTTTGGAAATATACTGATACGACATCTCCTTTTTCTTGGGATTGGAATACAACCGGTTACTCAGCCGGCGAACATATAATCAAAGCTGTCGCTACAGATAATAGTTCTAATACGGGACAAAGCACAATTCTGATAGTTATACTCGGAACTCCGGACGAAGGATTTGAATCAGGTAATTTCAGCACTTATCCTTGGGTCAATAACAGTGCTGTTCCATGGCTCGTGCAAAGCAGTGAAAAAAGGACAGGAAATTATGCTGCCAGATCTGGTGCTATCGGAAATAATACCTCAACCACTATAAGTTTATCTCTTACTATTGCGACTTCCGGATATATCAGTTTTTGGCAGAAAGTATCTTCCGAGGCTAATTATGATTTCCTGACTTTCTATATAGACAGCATATCTCAAGGCGCATGGTCAGGTTCGGGCAATTGGACTTATCAAAGTTATCCTGTTTCAGGCGGGCAACATACTTTTACCTGGACTTATTCCAAAGATCAAGCTGCAACAGGAGGTTCAGATTGTGCCTGGTTGGATCATATCATTTTCCCGCCACAGGGAATTTATTATGCTCCCCCACAAAATTTATCTGCCGTTGCAGGTAATTCCGTTATCAATCTTTCTTGGCAAGCTCCCGCTTCCGGAACACCGACAGGTTACAAAATTTACAAAAGAGGAACATTTCTGACTACTGTCTCAGGTTTGAACTATACCGATAATGCAGTTGTTAACGGTGTCAGTTACAGTTATTATCTGAAAGCCGTTTACGACGGAAGTGAATCAGAGCCTTCTAATACAGTGACAGCATCACCTGCTATTTTTGTGAATATCGGAACAGGGACTTCCTCTACGGGAACGTATGACGGCTGTCCTATCAATGTGTGGTATCAAAGCTTGCACGGGCAGGCAATTTACACCAAAGCGGAACTAAATGCTCAAGGCATTTATGGACCTATTAATCTCACCCAGCTTGGCTTCAATATTACAGGTTTACCGTCTTTAGCAATGCCCAATTATGTTATTCGCCTCAAACATACAACTGCCTCTAATGTATCAAACTGGATAGACAATACGAATATGACTACAGTTTGGTCTTCGGATTCTTATAAACCGACTGCTACGGGCTGGAATGTGTTAATTTTAAACACGCCTTTCACTTGGAACGGCACGGATAATATCCTGATAGATACAGCCTTCGGATTGATCGGATCATATACTTCAACAGGAACGGTTCAATACACGAGTTTAAGCAACGGATATCGTTTTGTGCGCAGTGATACTGCAGATGAAACAAATGTCTTTACCAGTGGCTCAACTTCATCTTACAGACCTAATGTCACGATGGGTTTTGCTCAACTTGTCACAACTTTAGACACTCCGGTAGTTGATATTTCAACTTCGCAAGGCGGTATTATTCTTAGTTGGAATGCAGTGCCAAATGCCACAGATTACAAAATATATTTTGCCTCTGATCCCTACGGCAGTTTTAGCCTTCTTACTACCACATCAAATTTATCTTACGAAATAAACAATCTGCAACAAACAGGATTTTACTATGTTAAAGCAGTTTACTCTGTTAGAAAGAAAGATTAATAACAGAAATAATTCAAAAGTTCAAAACAACGGCAGTTATGGAATTAGCATTCAATTTTTCCCGCGCTTTTAACGATAGGGGATAAATACTTAACAAAAAAGCGCCTCCTGACATCATCAATAGGCGCTTATCTTTATGATGCTTCAATTCACATTAGCTTTAGCGCGCAAAATTTCCGGAGAGGGTTGAGCATTATCATCTCGTTTCCAGCGATTATCAATTTTAGTTTTAACCGGACTGTTCTTTTGGAAATAATGCACAATGGCATCTCTTAAGTTGATCATATGATAGGTAATCTGGTCTTCAGGGACTTGAGTAAGTAAAGTCAGACCCGCATTTCCCTGCATAAGAAAATCGGTTGTGGCGCATCTATAAATTTTATTGGGATCCCATGGTTCGCCTCCGATACGGAGAGAAGTTACACGGTCATAATTCGGTCTTTTCTTGGAATAAACAACTTCACAACCGGAAACTACCAAACCGTGACGCGAACCCTCAACCCTTGTCTCAATAATGCGTTTCAAGAATTCGCCTGTGCAGGTAAAACTAACTATCTGGTTGTCAAAAGGCATAACATCAAAGATTTGACGATAGGTAACCGGACCTGTTTTGATGTCTGCACGAATACCGCCCAAATTCAAGAAAGCAAAATCGGCATTGACTTCCGCCCGCATGGCATCAGTAATCGTGTTACCCATCAGGCTTTGCGCATCAACATTAGTTCGGGATAGATAAACTCCGGCCACTCCGACCACTTCATCCATACCTTTTTCCGCGATAGCTTGTTGAGCAGCAATTTGTTCACTGATTTGAGGATCGGGAATAAATTCATCCTCAAACAGAGTTATCATTATTCCTTCTTGAATTGCGGGAGTTTCATAACCGCTGACAGTTTTGGTAACTGGATCAATTTTTAAGGTGAACCAGCCGATGTTGCTTCCGTAAGCATAACCTTGGATAGCCATTGTTTGGGTAATCGGATCAATCCAAGGTTGTCCAAATCCCTTATGCATGTGGCCGCCGATGATCAAATCAATTCCTTTAACTTCATGCGCCAGCTCTTGCGAATCCCATCCCCAAGAAGCGTAACGATTTTCCAAAAGAGATTTCCCTGTAGCGTCATAACGGCTTTTATATGTCAGTTCCGGATCGTAAGGCAGACCCGCATGCCCCAAAACTATTACAATATCAGCCTTTTCCTGATTTTTTACTATGGAAACATATTTATTTAAGGCATCCTTTTCATCCGTAAAATCTAAATCTTTAATATTCTCGGGGAAGCTCATTTTCTCTGTATCCGAAGTCGTAAATCCGATAATTGCTATTCGGACACCCATTCTTTCAACAATGATATAAGGTCGGACATAATAAGGCGGTTGATTAGTTGAGATCCTTACAATATTAGATGACAAGATGGGAAACTGCACCAAAGCCAATGCATCTTCCAAAGTTTTTTCGCCTAAATCAAAATCATGATTACCCAAAGTCATTGCATCATATTTAACTTCATTCATATATTCGATGATTGCTTTGCCTTTTGTGACAGTGCCGATGGGATGGCCTTGGAAGAAATCTCCCGCATCCAATAACAGATTATCTCTGTTTTTGCCGTCGCTTAAAGCTCGAACATTTTTAATGACTGTAGCAGCAACACCGCCACCTCCTAACATGGGAGGAAAGTCAGGATTGATAAAAGTGGCAGCAGCTCTGTCTATTCCACCGTGAACATCATTAGTAAATATAATGTCCAAGCGTAAATCGTCTGCCGAAAGGAAAGCAAGGCATCCTGTCAGAAGAAGAATTAAGATTAGCTGTTTAAATTTCATATCATAACCTCTGCAGCAGGTCAAACCTGATGCTTAAAAAGTCCAAGTCAAACCCGCAGACAATTGCGTAAAGGATTCTCTTACTTTATCCGGATTTTCCCAACCGCGATCAGACGGCAAGATATAGCTGTTCGGCCAGAGAAGATAGCTGGTAAGATGAGTATAATTTTTATCATTATAATATCCGTCTCTGAACAGATCAAGTGCTTCGTATTCTCTCCAAGAGAAGCTGATTCCGATATCGGCAACCACGTTCTTCATTATCGGAAAACTGCTGCCACCCGTGATTGTGGGTGTAATAATTTTTATCGCTTCCAAAGAAGGTTGAGCAGAAGAAGAGTATATGGGCGTAGTTTGCCATTCAGTTAAAGATTGGAAGCCCAAACGAAGCGGAATGCGGTTATTAACCTGATGTTCAACTCCCACATGCAGATCCCAACTGTCATCAAATTTACTGCTGATATCCTTCCAACGCGTGTATTCAACTTCTGCATTGAAATAAGTTCTCATTATATTTCGCGGTTGAAGATTAAAGCCCATTCTCAGGCGAGAAGGCATAATATATTTATCGCTGAATTTGGAAGACGTAACTACCGGCTGCAAATTATTAACGCCAGCAGGAATTACCATTGTAGTATCGGGTCCGTAAAAACTCTTGATAGAATTGTCTCTGTCCAATTCGCTTTTGAAGGTATATGCTATTCCGAAACCGAGTCGTTCGTTAACCTGAAAATCTGTTCCGATTTTCCATTGGCTGCCGCTGTAATCCGAGTCATTGGTATAGATGGAATCCGGCAATACATTCTTTCTTAAATTAGTATTATTAATAGATTGTTGCATTGCCCATTCGCTCCATTTAATGCTCTTTTGATAAGTGGAAGAGCCGTTCATACTGCTGAAAGTCAATCCCAGATTAATTTTCATTTGTTCTTTCAGATTATAGCCGCCAGCCAAAGAAATTCCCAAAGCATTAATCCGTCCTGTATTGTCTATGGCATTTCTTGCTATGATTTCAGGGTAGCCGTCATCGTCAGAATTGCGATTGTTACGCACTTGTTCTTCATAAGTGCCCTTAAAATTTACGGTGGGAACATATTGCAGACTTAATCCGCCCCGAAATTTATTGCCAAAATTCCTTCCGGCAAAGCCGCCAAAACCGTAATCATCATAAAGCTTAATATTTGAACTGTAAGTCGCATCATCGATATAGTTATCAAAGCTGTTGTAAAGAGGGAAACTGCGATTGTCATCATTCCGCGTGAATAAGCCGTCCGCAGTGAACCCGTAATTAGAGGACATAAGATTAATATTGGCAGGATTGATGTAGACTGATAAAGGTGAGCGCTGATCAAACACTCCGGTATTTCCCATTCCCATAATTCGTGCACTGAACGGAGGAACAGTGTTTCCCAAATAGTAATCTGCAACAGACCACGCACCCAGATTCAGAGCTAAGCTGATGAAAACAGCTAAACACAAAATTAATTTGAATAATTTATTTAACGGCATCTTTCTTCCTCCCTTAGAACCGATAATCAAGTTGTAACCTGATTGTGTTTTCCGAATGTTCAACCCGCTGGAAATAATTATCCTGATTAGCGGGATAGGAAACATCATATTTACGCAAATAATATTCCAGAGTTTGATATGATTTATTCCGATATTTCAAGGTCAGATAGACATTTGAGGAAATACGACTGTGCAGAGAAATCCAACTTTTGCAACCTTTATTGCCCATAAAATCTATTTCCATATCTTCCCAATCCCAATGTGAAATACCATGTCCGTACCAATAGATAAACGACCCCTGAATATATAAGTTTTTATTGAAGTGATGAGTGTAATTGGTCCCTATATAATCACCTTTCATCAAAACCATTCCGGAAGCGAGGGTATTACTTGTTTGTTCATTCTGTTCTTGAGCGGGATTGGTCAAAGATGTATAAGGCGGGCCCCAAACAGTATTGTATCTGTATTCAAATTCCAGATAATCTCTGGCGGAAAGGAAAGTCCTTACCGTCAATGTGTATTCATTAGTCTTGGAAACCGCGCGGTCCGCAAAATCGTCATATCGGTTTATCTGGTTTTTGTAGCGAAGCCTAAGTCCCAACTGATAAAGGGGACGAAATTCCAGTTCACTTTGGAATCTGGTGCTGCGTCTGTGATCGCTCATTCTTTCCCAAATATCAAGATAGCTGCGACCGATTGTATAATAATTGTTAAATTTATAGCGGGTTTCAAAATACAAGCCTTTTTCCGGTTGAGCTTGAGAACTTGTTTGCCAAAGGTCGGAAAGCAACGGATTGGATAAAGTATAGACATTTTTGTCCAAAATCGTGTCATCAAAGCGAGCGTGTTCTCCAAAGGCATTGCTGTAAGGATTGTCAAAATAGAGGTCAATATTGCGGTATAGGGTCAAGAGATACAGATTTTCAAATTGAGTATAGGCACTGATAATAGCGGCACCCGGATCATCACCTAATTTTTCGTCTTTTCCATCTACGGTTAGTTCCGCATATTCACCTTGGATTGAAGTATTGCCCAAAACCGTCATTCCGTCAAAACCGAGTACACGACGATAGTCCCTTTCATATTTATTTGTTTTCGTATCGTAAAGAGCTCCGATTTCACTGTCGTTGTATTTAAATTTAGTATAATCGTAAGTATCCCTGATGATAAGGTCACGCAAGGCAGTTCCAGAAGGAGCGATAAAATTGACATTGTCATAAAGAGCGGTATAAGTAGTAAAACCAAGTTTTGTTCCGATAAAAGGAGTAACCTGCAAATGTGTTCCCCAAAGTTTCTCATCGATAAAATCCTTGCGGGGAGCGAGATTCATATAAGGAACATTATAGGTCGTTCCCAACGGAAGTTCGGTATTGAAAAATGTTTCCGCTTCACTTAATTCATCATTATCAAAGCGAATGGAGGGCGTAACATAAGAAAAAACATCGTATTTGCCGTTAGCATCGCGCTTAGGATGAGTGCTCGGTAAATAAGTATAAGTTCCGCTTGTTGTTAAGACCGAATCTCTTTCCATATAGACCATTGCGTCTTTTTTATCCTGAGATACGAAAAATGAGGCACCCACCCAAGTATTTTTATACTCGACGGCACCTCCGCGTAAAGCGTATTCTTGTGTCCTGGATAAATCGGGTGTAATTCCCATAATTCTTTTACCAAAGCCGTAGCCTGTTTTTCTTGCAGTATAGAAATCGGTATTTTCCATCACTAAACCTTCACCGTATGTGGCTCTGTAATTACCTAAATATACTTTTAGCGATGAATTTCCGGGAAGAGGAAGATCAGTATTTTCATAGCCGACAAAAAGTTTGGAATCTTTCCAAAGTTTATCTCCGGATTCGGGTTCAACTATGTCTGAAGTATTGAATAATTGTTCTAATTTAACCGGTGTTTCGCCTTTGGGAGAGTAATACATCCAACCTGCTTTGAACATGTTGCCGTAACGAAGCCTCAGCTTTAATACAACATCAGGATCTACCTTATCCAGACCGAAATAACCCCAATAGCTGTAATACTTTTTGTGCGGAGCAATTACACCGGATGAACTGCTGCCCGTATTTCTTAAAATTGCTTCTTTCATCATATCGGTAGCGCCTTCTTCCAGATAACGCGTATAATATTGAATTTGCGCATCGGTAAAAAGACGGTTTTTAACGGGTGGTTCAGTATAATAAACAAAACTTCGCAAGTTCGTATAACCGTAATGAGAAAGCCCTTGCGTGTTTCGCAAATCGCGTGTATCGACAATTGTATCGCCTTGTGCGCGCCGATATAAAATTGCTGCTGCATCGATAGCGGAAACATTTGGCAGGCTGATAAAATCGTCAAAATGCATTTTGTTTACATTTTGAGGTGTCATCAAATAATCCATCCAAATATCTGCCATTCCTTCAGAAGCGCCTTCATTTGAATCATAGCGGTCCATCATATCCAAAATCTCTTCTCTTCTTGCAGTGGCTTCATCAGTTTCAGAATAATGCGAAACCATAATCAGCGGTTTTAATTTATTTATGGTTTGCTGATCAAGAGAAGGAATTTGGCGCAGATCATAGATACTGTTAAAATAGGCAATATACTCCCTGTAGGAATATATGTCATTAGCCTGTTTTTCTGTAATAGGTAAAGTTTTCAGCTGTGCCAAGGTCGCGGTATTGATATCTATCAACTCTGCGCAAAGCAACAGCGGTAACAGGCAAAATATAAAGAGCAGCCACCTTTTCATATTAGTTCCTTACTTATTTTTACCTCAGAAGGTCATCATCTTCGGTCTTCATATTTTGTAAAGATAATTTAATCAGGTTTTTCTTTCTTGGAATTTCTTTTCTCTATTTTTTGTTTCTTACTGCTTTGACTAAATCTTTCCTCTCAATTCTATAGACAAATTTTCTTGACTTATTTAAGGATTAAATTTTCAAAGTTAAAGAAAGATACGATTTTAACTAAAGGAGCAATAAATATGAAAAAAGCACTCCTTCTCGGAATGGCTTGTCTGCTTGTCCTATTCGCTTGTGCGCATAACAAACAGAAGCTTTCACCGCAAGGTAATCTAAACCTGAAAAGCGCTAATGTCTATTATACTCAAAAAGATAACGAAGCTTCTTTAAGGAAGGCTTTGACTTTGTATGAAAAAGTCCTTCAAGATAACCCCCAACATGTTTTGGCATTGAAGCGTTCCGCAGATTTGATTTACTATTTTGCCACTCAAATAGAACCAAAAAAGATTGAAAAAGGAACCCATGTTGAATACCAGAATATGCAGCATGCCGATGAAGCAGTGAACTATTTCAAAAGGACTTACGCTAAATATGATTCTGTTTTGACGGTGATGGCAAATTTTAAGGATTTAAACGATAAGGAAAGAGCTACCCGTCGCGACGCATCCAGAAAGAAAGAAAGCTCATGGGTAAAAATGGTTAATATCGGTCGTTTTCAGTATGAAAACAAGAATTATACAGATGCTATCAATACTTTAGAGTATGTTGCCGCTCTGGATACTACCAGAATTGAGCCCTTGCGTTTGCTGGTTGCAGTCTATCAAGAGACCAATGATAATGAGAAAACTGAGTATTATCTTAACAAGGTTTTGGCTATTAATCCTAACGATGTTGATTTACTGAAGACAATGGCTGCGCATTATTATAATAATGAAAAGTATGAGGAAGCAATCCCCTATTTCCAAAAAATTATGACTTTACAACCGACCGATATCAATAATATATTACTGCTTGCCAGCTGTTATACGGAAACAAAGGACTACAGCAAAGCCTTAGAAATAGTCACTAAAGCTCTAAAAATTGACCCTCAAAACATTGATGCTCTCACCGCAGCCAAAGACCTCTCTAAAGCTTTGAATGATACAACCGCTGAAATTGCTTATCTAAAGCGACTTATTACCGCTAACCCCACATCCAAAAACCTTTCCGAATATTGTATCCGCATGATTTCTCTCAATGATTTTTCAGACTTGATGCCTTATGCCGAGCAATGGTATACCAAAGATCCGGAAAATAAAGATGCGGTAAGCACTTGTATCTATGTTGCCAATAAAATCGGAAGGAAAGACTTGGAACAAAAATACACCCAAATCTATCGCACATTGCCTTAATCTGAAATAATTAAAAAAAGCGAACTCGGTGATACGGGTTCGCTTTTTCTTTATATGCTTCTTTCTCTTGTTTAGCGGGGGGGTTATCGTGGGGAAAGCCTCCGTTAACCCCCCGTTAACCCCCCGCTTCATAAGAGGAAGAATAAACTGACACCTAAATTATAAACTTCCGCCAAACGGGAAAAAGTTTTAGAGTATCACGCTGTCTAAGCCTTATTGAACTAACAACAGTTTCTTCGTGAAAGTTTGTCGGTCAGTCTGCATACGAACAAAATATATTCCTGCAGGAACGGATTTACTATTTCCGTCCCTGCCGTCCCAAACAATTGTGTAGGTGCCTGCTTTGTTCCAATCAGAAACCAAAGAACGGATAAGTTGACCTTTCACATTATATATACCGATATTTACTTCGTTTCCTTTTCGCAGGCTGTAATTCAGAGAAACAGAGTTTTTGAACGGATTGGGAAAAACTGAAGTCAAAGCGGTAATATTTGGAATTATAGGCTCTTCCGGATTGGCAACAGGCATCAAAGTGAAATCCAAATTAGTTGTCTGTGCCTCTTGAATTACAATGTTATTAACGGTAACGGGATTGTAGCCTTGATGCCAAGCAGTTACGGAATAAGTGCCGGCAAAAAGACTCAAGGAATATTGACCTTGTCCGTTGGTTAAAGTATTAAATGTTGCCGCTATGATGGTAGCTCCGCTTATGGGGTTATTTTGTCCGTCTCTGACAACTCCGACTAAAAAACCCGGCTGTTCGGGAATAACTATGGAATTAGAAAAAACGGGAATTGACATAACATTGCCTGTATAGACGGATTTGACAGCCCAAAGATAGTTCGCATGAGGCAAAGTTCCCCAAGCGGTATCAGTGTAGCTTGTAGCAGTAATTGGCATGGGTGTTAAATTTATCCAGCTGTCGGGATTTTCTTCCTGACCTTCAACTAATCTCCAAACTTGGTAACCGATGAGAGATCTTTCCATTTTTGGAGCAGAAAAAGAAGGCTGATACAAAGGATGTTCTATAACGGGCGGTGTTAAACCAACATAACCTTGTATGTTCCAATTAAAATCACAAAAAGAATTTATCGCTATAAGGGTAGTCCAGTTCCCGTTCCATTGGATCATATTTCCGAAACCGTTTACTGCCGGACCAAAATCCATTCCCGCATGAGCATGACTCATATTTGCTCCGCTGATGTAATATCCGAACCAAAGTTCTTCTGTTCCGGTGATTGGAACAGGGTTATTCAGCATAACTGTATTATAAGAATTAAGGATTGGAACAAAAGGTTGGTCCACGACTAAATTTCCGGGTTCAAAAGCAGTTCCTCCCGTCCAAACCCGAATGTTCCATCCGGCACCGGTAGCAGGCCAAACTTTTACGGCATAGAGATTAGTTCCTATATAGGCGGCCAAAGAATCAGGGGGGAAACGAATTGCAACCGTGAAACTATTACCTTGGGTTCCGAAAGAGGTGTTGTTTTGTCCGCTGTCATAATGAATCCATCCTTCCTGTGCTACTGATGGAGCCTGCCAATTTATTGTCACGGTTTGAGAGCTATCTTCAACAGCAATTACATTTGATGGCGGATATGCCATTTCCGGCAAAACCAATTCGCCTAAATTCAAGTTTTGCGTTCCCGTCGTAAAAGTTCCTTGCAGGGGTTGATAGCCGTCTAAACTGAGAGTGTAAGTATAGGTCTGACCTGAATAGACTCCTCCAATATTAAAAAATCCGTTGTTATCAGTGACTGTGGAATATGTAGAATATCCGCTTAGATTGACTTGCACACCGGCTAACCCGACACCCGGATTGTCACTGGCTGTAACATGCCCGCTTACTGTTACCAAAGATAATTGCTGTAAATTAAAATTCAAAACCGCTGTTTGATTTGCCTGCAAAGTAACATTTTGAGTAAGGCTTTGATAACCAAGTTTGGATGCGCTGACTTCATAAGTTCCGGCAGCCAAATAAGGAAAACTGTATGAACCGTCTGCAGCGGAAATTGTGCTGTGTGCAGTATTGATTACATTTACTGAAGCACCCCCAAGCGGAGAACCGTTTGAAGTTACAGTTCCGTTCAAAGTTCCCATTCCGGTTACTGTAACAAAGAAAGTAGTCTTTGGGAATTGCCCGAAGACACCGGTTGCGGGAGGATTTGCCGGATCTATAGGGAAATTATCATTATAAACAAGACGGGAACGATTGTTACCGACTGTTTGAGCATAGAAAGAATTGGGCAGCATAAAATAATCCTGCCAAGCATGCTGAACCATCATAACAAGGTTGTTTCCGCTGTAAAAATACGGAGTAGTGAAAGTGAAATCAATATTATTTATTCCTGAAGGGAAATTCATACTTCCGGAAAATACCTGTGTAAGCTGGTTTGGTAATATCCACGCATCGGTAAGATTCGTCTGCAGAGTTTCTCCCAGCCAGATATTAACCCAAGCGTCTGATATAGTATCATAAAAATTATTGTAAAAACGAATTCCGGTTATTTCACCGCCAATATTCAATTCCGAGGATAAATAAACGGTTTCATAAAGGGATGTATTATACTGGAAATTAATGGGAATGGCTCCTTGCTGGTCACCTGCTCCCACAGTTATTTCAACGGCTGATAAAACAGACATTAATAAAATTAATGCAGCCGTTAAACCAACGATAAATGCTGCTTTTTTCATCATTGACTCCTTCCGATTATATCTAATCGACTTTTTATTTTAGTTTTTAATTATATGTTATCTCTATTCTGCTCGGCTGTCAAGAAGGAAATTTATTCGTCATTGGTAGTAAAGTCAATAAGTATCCCCCTCAGGTTTTTTATCTTCTCTGAATGTAGGATGAATTTGTTAACGACAAAAGTCGGGAAAATGGGGGATACTTTTCCCCTTTACTAACCATTTTTTCGGATTTAATTTCACCATTGACATAATCACGCATCTATAAGTTTTTAGTCGTCAATTACAACAGGTTGGATTATCATATAGATATAAGGAAATGAATAACTGTCATCAGATAAAGGATAAGAAGAAAAAATGCCCGAACTACCTGAAGTGGAAACTATTCTGCGCGGCTTAAAATCAAGCATTCAAGACAGACCTATCTGCCAACTGGATCCTCTTTACAAAGGAACTGTCATTTACGATCCTGATATTAATCAGCCACTCTTTCCCGCTAAAGTAAATGAATATGAAAGACGAGGAAAATACATCATCCTGCATTTGGAAACGAATAACGCGCTCATAATTCATTTACGGATGACCGGAAAACTTATTTATTCAGAAGAAGATAATAATGAAGCAAAGCACATAAGAGCTCTGCTTTCCCTCACAGGCTGTGCCAGAATACTATTTAACGATGTTCGCACTTTCGGAAAAATCATTGTTGCACCCTCATCCAAAGTTGAACAATACCTGCCTGAATTGGGTCCGGAACCTTTGAGCGACACCTTTAACGAACACTATCTAAAAAATGCTTTAGCAAAGAAAAAAACTCCGATTAAAAATGCTTTGCTGGACCAGAAAATTGTTGCCGGACTGGGAAATATCTATGTTTGCGAACTGCTTTACAGGGCAAAAGTAAATCCGACGCTTCCGGTAAATAAAGTGAAGCCCGCTCAACTTAAAGCAATTGTAAAAAGCACAAAAGAAGTCTTGAGAGAAGCAATTAAACATAACGGAACAAGCATTTCGGATTACCGTCAAATAGATGATAAAAAAGGCGAATTCCAGAATTTCCTGCAGGTCTACCAAAAGCACATTTGTCCGAGCGGACATAAAGTATTACGCATTAAACAAAGCGGCAGAAGCACATTTTATTGTCCGGTTTGCCAAAAATAAAGTCGTTTTCGCGTGACATAATTCAAAATAAATGGAAAATTATAAAAAAAGGAGAATTTATGCAGCCCGTAAAATTGAGAGAGAACATCTGGTGGGTCGGTGGTATTGATTGGGACTTGCGTAACTTCCACGGTTACAGAACTCAACGCGGCTCCACTTACAACGCCTATTTAATTTTGGATGAGCACATCACTCTGATAGACAATGTGAAATATTATCTCTATGATGAAATGATTGCTCGCATTAGCCAAATTATTGATCCCGCCAAGATAGAATATTTAGTGCAGAATCATGTGGAAATGGATCATTCCGGCGGCTTGCCTTATTTGATGAAAAAAATCCCTAACGCCAAAATTTACACTAACAGCATGGGCATCAAAGGTTTGAAGCTGCATTTCAAAGAGGATTGGAACTTTCATGAAGTCAAATCCGGCGATACTTTAAATCTTGGTAAACGCAATCTTACTTTCTTGACTACACCTATGGTGCATTGGCCTGATAACATGGTCACCTATTGTCCCGAAGAAAAAATCCTGTTTTCCAATGATGCCTTCGGACAGCATATCGCTTCTTCCGAACGCTTTGTGGAAGATTACCCTTTCAATATTGTGATGGAAGAAGCCCGTAAATATTATGCCAATATCGTTCTACCTTACGGCAAGCAAGTGCAGAAAGTTTTGGAAGCTGCTGCCAATCTTGAGATTGAGATGATTTGTCCCAGTCACGGATTGATTTGGACAAAGCAGATACCGGATATTTTTGCCGCTTACCAAGCTTGGGCAAATAATGTAGCAAATGAAGATCAGGCTCTGATAATCTATGATACGATGTGGAGGAGCACGCAAAAAATGGCTTACGCTATAGCGGAGGCTTTTGAGAATCGGGGCATCCGCATCCAAATGTTCAATCTGCAGGAAAATCATATTTCCGATATTATGACGCAAGTTATTACCGCTAAATATATCTGCGTCGGCTCGCCTACTTTAAACAGTTCCATTTTGCCCACAGTCGCAGCTTTTTTATATTATCTAAAGGGACTTTCTCCCAAAAATCGTATAGGTTTGGCTTTCGGTTCTTACGGATGGGGTGGACAAAGCGTGGACATTGTTCATCACTTGTTGGGTGATGACAAAGAATGCGGTTTCACTATGATGGAACCGATTAAAGTTCAATACATTCCCGATGCGGAAGTATTGCGGAATATAACTGCAGAAGTAGAAATATATCTCAAGAAATATAAGGAGGAGAAATGATCAGCAAAAAATTGCAGGATGCAATCAACGAGCAAATCAACCGTGAATTTTATTCCGAATTCATGTATTCAGCCATGAGAGCTTGGTTTGCCAGACAAACTCTAAACGGTTTTGCCACTTGGATGGATGTGCAGACCAGAGAAGAACACGCTCATGCCATGGGTCTTTATTTGTATCTGTTAAACAGAGGTGGCGAAGTGGAATTAAAAGAAATAGCCAAACCGCCGAAAGATTTCAAGGATCCTATGGATGTGTTTCAGCAAACTTATGAACACGAGAAATTCGTCACTAAGTCCATTAATGAATTGATGGATCTGGCCATTAAGGAAAATGATCATGCTCTTATCAGCTTCCTGAAATGGTATGTGGATGAACAAGTGGAAGAAGAAAACAACGATGAAACCATCATTGGCAAGTTGAAAATTATTGAAGGCAGACCCGAAGGTTTGCTTTTATTGGATCAGGAACTCGGAACCCGCGTTTATACACCGCCCGTTATCAGCGGAATTATTGTCTATTAGAAAAAAGTTTCCGAGAAGAAAGAACAAGTAAGTAACACTAATGATAAAAGGCTGTCGCTTTACGGCAACCTTTTCTCATTTATCTATTGATTTTGTTTTTCCTTCAATTTAACTTGAGCAGTGGAAGCACGCAGATATTGCGGTTCCAATTCAGCCAAGAGTTGTATATCATATATTTCCGATTGCGGTTTTAACCTTCTGAGAGAAAAAAGACCTGCAGCCATAGGAAAATTTTGATGCTCCAAACCTTTGTAAACTTGTAGTCCCTTTGCTTCTAACAAAGGTTTTATTCGTTCATTCATATTTCCGACCAAAAAGACATCCTCTTCAAGTCTGGATACCAAGTCAGCCGGCTTAAGAACACATGGTGCAAGAATAGGTTCTAATTTCGGAGAATAAAGTGCAGTATAAAGCTCCTGCATTTTTGCATCAAGACAGACCAAAATTGGATATTTACAACCGTAACAATTGGCTGCTATCAGCTCCAAAGTAGAATAGGTCAAGAGAGGAATTTTGCGTGCATAAGCCAATCCTTTGGCTGTAGCAAGTCCGATTCGCAAACCGGTAAAAGAACCGGGTCCGATTGTGGTAATTATTCCGCTTAGGTCTTCAGGTTTCAAGCCGCAGAATTTCATTGCTGTGTCCAATTGCGGCATCAGGGTTTCTGAATGAGTGATATCAATATTGAAATAACACTGATAGAGCAGTTTCCCGTCTTGCTCCAAAGCAATGGAACCGGAGTTTGAACTGCAGTCAAGAGCTAACCATAACATAGATTTTTACGAAGAAAAATTCAAAATTGGGTGTAACTTAATTGCAGAACTAATTTCCCTGTCTGAGCCATTCGTCATAAAGTTGTTCAAATTTATACTTGTGCCCCGCTTCTTCATTGGCTAATTTAGTAAATAATTTGGCAAGTTCGCTGTCCTGAAACTTACGGCTCAAATCACCGTAAAGTTTAAAAGATATTTCTTCACGCTTCATTGCTTTAATTAAGAGATTTGGATAAGTTAAGTCTAAGTCATCAACATCAGATACAAGATATTCGCTGAATTGCAGATTTGGTATCGTCTTTATATCCATTTCGGAAGGCTGCTTCAATCTCAAGTTTTCGATCACGTTAATATGTCCCTGTTCCATGCTTTCCAACTCTTTCAAAAAGTCTTTTTGTCCAGCGAAGTGAGCTTGTTCCTGCAGCTCATGATAAAATTGAACAGCTTCCTTTTCTCTTTCTACCGCAAAATCCAAAACTTCGTTAAACTCTTGTATAGTCATTTCATTCTCCGTAATTCATAATTTTTTCTTTGGACAAATAAAATATAGAAAATAAAAAAGCCGGATAACCAAAAACTGATTATCCGGCACTCGCAAATTTTAATCTACCGGTTCAAACATGTCTTTGCCGACACCGCATTCCGGACAAGTCCAATCGTCCGGTAAATCTTCAAAGGCAACATTGTCGTTTTCTTCCGGGTCATAAATATACCCGCAAGCAAGGCATTGATATTTCTGCATTGTGTCCTCCCTTTTGTTTGTGTTTCTCATAATTTCATCTGTGGCGCAATCTGTCAAATGATAAGCGGCAGATGTCTTCTAAATTAATAATTCTCCACCCACAATTCAAAATAGGCTTGAGGATGTTTGCAACTCGGGCATACGAGAGGCGGTGTTTCACCTTCATGGATATAACCGCATTCAAGACATTTCCAAAAGACTTTACCATCCCGTTTGAATACACGCTGATTTTTAACATTATCCAACAGTTTGCGGAAACGAGCTTCATGTCTGGCTTCAACTTTTGCTATCATTCTGAAGGTTGTTGCAATCTCGGAAAAACCTTCATCTTCAGCAATCTCGGCAAATTCAGGATATAGAATTGTCCATTCCTCTTTTTCTCCCGCTGCAGCCCATTCCAGATTAGTCGCGGTATCTTCTTCATCCCAAGTAATGGGATAAGAAGCTGAAATGGTTAGTGCCTCACCTTTCATGCCATTATTGAGCAAATGCCGAAGAAAAGTTTTCCCGTGCATTCGTTCATTTTCCGCAGTTTCCATAAAAATGTTCGCTATTTGCTCATAACCCTGTTTACGGGCAACCTTGGCGGCAAATGTATAACGGTTACGAGCTTGGGATTCGCCGGCAAATGATTTCAGCAAATTTTCCGCGGTTCTACTTCCTTTTAAACTCATTGCTATTCTCCTTTATACGTTTTTCCATAAACCGTGTACATTGCAATACTCACGAGCAAACAGGACTTTACTCAAAGGAATATTGAAGATTGCCAAGGGTTCCATCCCGGGTTTAAGTTCCTGTTTTAAAACCTGATTATCCGAAGTTATAACTTCAACCATGGCAATGTAATGTTCCGCCAACATAGGATGGGGAACAGAACCTACTTTGACGGTAACGCTTGTTTCATCGCCTTCTACTATCGGAACATGTTTTTCTTTGGCGGCATCAACAGAATTAGCATTCAATAATTCCATTTCTTTCCCGCAACAAACCAGAGTTCCTCCTCCGACATATTGAACTTCCACAACATTCCCGCAAATGGGACAATGATAAAGCTGCTGTAATGCAATCATTTTTACCTCCTTTCTTTAATCCTGTTACTTAATTTCATATAATAAAGCATTATCTCCTTTTGTCAATCATTTTCTTTCTCTTTTTCCTTGCCAAAAAACTCGCTTTTAATTGAAATACATTTATCATATCTGTGAGGACGGTAAATATGAAACGCTTAGCGATATTAGGATTGCTGATGTTATTTTTAGCAGGGTGCGTCGATTATAATGAAGAACTTTGGCTAAATCGCAACGGTTCCGGCCGCGTCAAAATGACGATCGGAGTCCTGACTAATTACGAAAATAAGCAGGAAATCAATCGCTATCTCAATCAGCCTGGTATCAGTTTAATCAGTAAATCCGTATACCGCAAAGGCAAATTTACCTATTACAACCTTGATTTCAAGTTCAAATCTCTGGAAGCTTTTAACAATTTGAACGATGAAATTAGCAATGCCGATTTCTTCGGACGCATAACTTTAACCAGAGAGAAGGACGGGACTATTACTCTGAGGCGTAAAATCGCTCTGGGAAGCCTTACCGGTGAAGAAGATATCATAGAACAACTCGCCCAAACCCACCTGCAAGACGACTTAAAATGGCGCTATAAGCTGCATTTACCTTATGAAATTATCAGAACCAATGCCGCTCCTTCTAAAGTGGATCTGAAGAACCGAACAGTCAGCTGGGAATATCAAACTTCTTATTTATGGAACAAATCCCAGACTATGATAGTGAAAATGCAACAACCTTCTTCCGTTTTACCGTATATCTTGGTCGGTTTAGCAGCTTTGCTGCTTATTGTCAGTATTATTTGGCTGATTATTTCTTCCCGCAAGAAACAGGCTGTTCCAAATCCTGAGCCTGCTTCTCAGACCGAACAAAAAGAATAGAGAATTAGGCTAAATTCCTCTAAGCGTGAGCTTCAAACCATGAAGCTCCGTAACCTGCTTCCACTTCCAAAGTGACAATGCTGCGATATTGTTCAGGCAAGGCTTCGGACATAGATTTTTTTATCAAAGGAATAGCTCTATCCAGTTCGGATTTACGCACTTCAAAAACCAGTTCGTCATGGACTTGAAGGACTAATTTGATTTTTTCGTCTTTTTTAATTTGTCGGTAAATATCTATCATAGCCAGCTTTATCAAATCTGCAGCGGTACCTTGAATAGGCATATTTAATGATACTCTTTCCGCTTCACTTTTCAATCTCAGATTGCTGCTGTTGATATAAGGCAAATACAATCTGCGCCCAAACAGAGTTTCGCAGTAATGCTTCTGCCTTGCTAAATTATGGCATTGCAGGATAAACTGTTTTACCGATTGAAATTGATTAAAGTAATGACTGATGACATCTTTCGCTTCTTGCTGCGTAATCCCCAATTCATGTGATAATTTGACGGGTCCCATACCGTATAACAAACCGAAATTAATAACTTTAGCTTTCCTGCGTTCTTCAGGCGTTACATCTGCCAAAGGTTTATTGTAAATATATGCCGCAGTCTGACGATGAATATCTATTCCGTGCGCAAAAGCGTCCAAAAGATAAGGATCTTCGGACATTAAAGCCAAAAGCCTTAGTTCAATTTGTGAATAGTCCGCGGATAAAATAACGCTTTCCTTATCGGGTGCGGAAAAAGCTTTACGGATTTCCCGACCCAGTTCAGTGCGAATCGGTATGTTTTGCAGGTTTGGATTACTGCTGGATAACCTGCCCGTGGAAGTCATTGTTTGATTGAAAGAAGAGTGCACACGGCCTGTTTGCGGATTGATCATTTTTGGTAAAGCGCTGATATAGGTGCTTTCCAATTTGGTCAATTGACGATATTCAATCAGGAGAGCGGCAATTTCATATTCATCTGCCAAATCTTCCAAAACGCTGTTGTCGGTAGAAATTCCGGTTTTCGTCTTCTTCTTAATCGGAAGTTTCAAATCTTCAAACAGAAGCTTTGCCAATTGCTGTGTGCTGTTTAGATTGAATTTATAGCCGGCCAATTGATAGATTTTTTCAGTGAGATCTTTTAATTGACTGTTTATCAGACGCGAAATACTGCTCAGAACGGTTGTATCAATGTGCACACCCGTTTCTTCCATTGCCTGCAAAACATTCAACAGCGGGAGTTCAATTTCCTGATAGATTTTATCAAGACCGGTATAATCCAATTTCTTTTGATACTTATCATAAAGAAGAAATGCCGCCCAAGCATCTTCTGCAGAATAAAAACAAGCTTTATTCACATCCACTTGATCAAAGGTAATTTGATTTTTTCCCGAACCTATAAGTTCGGAAATGGGCTGCATATTATAGATTAATTCATTGAGAGCGCATTGACTGAGAGAATATTTATTCGTTCCCGGATCCAGGATATAAGCTGCAAGCATCGTATCAAATAGGCGGTTTTCAAGTTCCAGCCCGTGCTTTTTAAGCACGGTTAAGTCATATTTCAAGTTATGCCCGATAATTATTTTGTTTTGCAAAGCCTGCTTCAAAGCGGTAATTGTCTCTTGCAAATCAAGATTTTCAGCATTGGCATGCCCCACCGGAAGATAATATGCCTCCTTTTCTGAAAAACAAATAGAGATTCCGACCAGCTTTGCGCTTAAGGCATCAAGCGAAGTAGTTTCCGTATCAAGACTTACTGCCTCTGCTTCTTTAATTTGGTTGAGCAGGTCATTCAGCTTATTCGGAGTTTCTGTCAAAATAGCTTTAAATTGCGTTTGCTTCATTTCCCGATGAGGTTGCGGATGCTGCAATTCAAATTGACCGAACTTTTCGTCGAATAAGTCCGATTGCGAATATTTTTCTTCTTCTGCTATATTTTTTCCTTCCAAAGATAGTGTTTTCTGCATTTTTTGAATAGCTGCAACTTGCTCCGGATTAAGTAAAGTGAGCACTCTTTTTTTCAAAGTAGGCATTTCGTATTCGTCAAAAAGAGGAATTGCGGAAGCAAGGTCATCAGGATTAAAATGAAAAGCCTCCACAGTTGGAGTAGGGATGGGAGCATTGAGCACCATTTGAGCAAGTTCGCGTGAAAGATAAGCGTTTTCCCGACCGGCCTCCAATTTCTCTCTCAATTTCTCCGGCAATTTATCCAAGTTAGCATAAATATTGTCCAAATCGTGATACTCTTTCAGCAAATTCTCGGCAGCTTTTGGTCCCAAACCTTTTACTCCGGGAATATTGTCACTGCTGTCACCGACTATGGCTAAATAATCCACAAATTGTTCAGGTGTAACTCCGTATTTGGCAATCACTTCTTCCCGACCAATAACAGCTTCTTTCATCGGATCGAACAAAGTTATGCCTTCCTGCACTAATTGGGAATAATCTTTATCGCCACTGACGATCACAATTTCATATTGGTCTTTTAAGCGATTAGCTAAAGTAGCCAATACATCATCTGCTTCCAAACCGTCTTGAGAAATTTCCGGTAATCCGATTAAACTGAAGAACTTTTTTACGGGTTCAACCTGTGGGATAAGTTCATCAGGCATGGGAGGACGATTGGCTTTGTATAGTTCACTTTTTTCATGCCGAAAAGTTGGTGCTTTGCGGTCAAAAGACACGATTATATGCTGCGGCTGAAATTTATTCACAAAGCTGAGAAATGAATTCACAACTCCGTAAATAGCATTGGTGTTCATGCCTTTGGAATTGATCAACGGATGCCGAATAAACGCATAATATGCACGGTAAAGTAACGCCGTTGCATCAATCAAATAAAGCTTTTCCTTTGCCATAATTCCACCTTCCATTTTCTTCTTTCAATTATCCTGCTTGAGCTATATTTGTCCATATAAATTTAAGCTCGGTTAACTGATTTTGATTTGAATAACCTTTCAATACTATTTTATCAGGGTCAACATCAACGAGGAATTATTTTTCCCCGCTTTCATCCGCACAAAATAGATTCCCGAAGGAGCAGTCTTACCTCTATCATTGCAGCCATCCCAAAATACTCTGTAATTTCCTGCCTTTTTGCTTCCGCTATATAGATTACGAATGAGTTCCCCTTTAGTATTAAAGATCATAACCTTAACTTCTTCATCTTTGGTTAAACCGAAAGCAATTGTAGCCTGATCAATAAAAGGATTTGGATAAACTACCTGCAGTCCAGTGTTAATAGGTATATCAGGAATGTTATTTGCTCCTGAAGATATCGTAACACTTACGGGTCCGTGGAAATCAAATTCGCCGTTTAAATCAATGTTTTGCAGCCAATAATAATATGTGTGGCCGGATAATACTTCTCTGTCATATAATACATAATCAGTTTCGTGAGAGGTATTAGTTGCGGCAATAAAAGCGTTAATCCTTTCCGCGGCAGAAGGGTCATTTTCGGTATTCCTGAATAAGTAAAAACCGGAGACATTGGTTTCAGATTGCGTTGTCCATTCTATCATAACATAGTTCTGCGCAGTAGCTATAGCACTAAAAGAAGATAACTCCACAGGAAGAGGATTTTCTGCTTCTAATATAAAATTAATTGTCACAGTGTAATTATTAACTTCATTAAAATCTTCTGCTGCTATGGTAATAATTGGTGAGTTGCTGATTATAATTGTTCCTGCGCCGCTGTTTGTAGCCGTAAAAGTATGCGGTGTGCATGTGCCTTCTCCGATATATGCAAGGCCAAAATCATAAGCAGATTCGGAGATTGTCATAATTGGAGTAGCAGGTAAAATACTGATGTCGTCAAGAGCAATATAATCTACATTAGAAGCGGAATATCCATGCCAGCCGAAATATATATTGCGCGTCGTGGTTGCCGTAAAATTGATAGAGACTTCAGTCCAATCAGTAATAAACATATTCGGATTGTCATAAATTGCCGTATTGGCAGTTAAAGCTTGCACCGTCGGAGTAGTCCCCCAGTGAACTTTTAATTTTTCAGGATTACTTCCTGAACCGGGAGCTTTAACCCAAAACTTAATTATATATGCATTTCCGTTCACTACAGAAACCGGTGGAGAAATCAGCCATTCGTTTTTTGCAGCCGCTGACGATTTATTGATAATAGCAATATAAGGAGAGGAATGATAACCGATATTGTTGTTAGTAGTTATTATCCAAGGGTAAGTTGCAGATGATTTCAAATTCATCCAGCCGGAAGGCATTGAAACTATATTTTTTACGGGTGTCATATCTGTTGTATAGGGCAAGTTGCTTATTATATCCGGAACTTTGCTGGTCAATTCTATATTATCAAAAGCAATAACAGTATTAGGATGAGCATTATTATTATACCATGAAATGACGAGTCTTTTTCTAAATCCTGCATAATTGGCAGGGATAGATATGGAGAGTGTTTCCCATGTGTTTGCCGTTATTCCTGATAGATTACTTTTATATATTAAATCTCCCTGGGGGTATCCATTAACTTGTGGTGTAGTAGTGGTATCAATTAAATAAATTCTGAAGTGGTCAATTCCTGTCGTTTCAACCGTATTAATTTTATATAAAAAAGTCAGCGTTATTTCGGTTTCATTGTCTGGAAACAATACATTACGATACATATGACGAAATATAGAAGATAGAGTACCAACCCATGAAGATGCTTCATTAGAGATAAAGGCACAACGCTCACCGGCATATTGACCGGGTGCCGTCCCCACAAAATAGTGGTTATCAGATGTGCCGACAATTGTCCAGCCGTTGGTATCAAAGGTGGTGCCGGTTTCAAAACCGCCATCTCCGGTTGGGTTGATTAAAATTGTTCCCCCAAGAGATGTGCGCCATAAAAAAGTTATAAATAAAAATGCGATTAAGTTAAAAAAATTCCTTTTCAGCATTACTATCTTGTTCCCATATTCTTACATTAAAATTTATAAACTATAAAATACATTATTATGTCAAGAGAGTTTGTCTCTTCTATTGGGTGGTAAAGGTAAAAAGTATCCCCTCTTAATATTCTTTCCTAGCAGATGCATATAATTGTCAACAATAATTGGAGGAATCAGAGGAATAGGTTTATCAGTATTCAATTCGGATTGGAAGATTTGTTCAGGGTTTTGATTATTTCTACCTCTATTATTCCTA